>UMFK01058968.1_pt1 | contig 21958 bp, 18 predicted proteins | sample 1964981 | NCBI WGS metagenome assembly UMFK01 (sample SAMEA4836043, study PRJEB28245) | human gut metagenome | biome: gut microbiome; material: fecal sample | place: Denmark | collected 2008
CGTCATCGTCGGACAGCGTCAGGGTAAGACCTACGAGAAGTGTTTGAAGGATGGCTGGGTACCAGGCAAGACCTTGTTCTCTATCGAGGAGGCTGCAGAGAAGGGTACTATCATCTGTATGTTGCTTTCTGATGCCGGTCAGATTGCATGCTGGCCAAAAATTAAGCCACACCTCACAGCAGGTAAGACTTTGTATTATTCACATGGTTTCGCTATCAACTGGAGCGATCGCACTGGCGTAGTTCCACCTAAGGATATTGATGTTATCATGGTTGCACCTAAGGGTTCTGGTACTTCTCTCCGCACAATGTTCTGCGAGGGTCGTGGTTTGAACTGCTCTTACGCTGTATATCAGGATGCATCTGGTAAAGCAGAGGAAAAGACTATTGCATTCGGTATCGGTATCGGTGCAGGTTATTTGTTTAAGACTACATTCCAGCGTGAGGCTACTTCTGACCTTACTGGTGAGCGTGGTTCTTTGATGGGTGCTATCGAGGGTCTCTTGGAGGCTCAGTACGATGTACTCCGCGAGAATGGTCACTCTCCATCTGAGGCATTCAACGAAACTGTTGAGGAGTTGACCCAGAGCCTTGGCCCTCTCTTCGGTGCTAAGGGTATGGATTGGATGTATGCTAACTGTTCTACAACAGCTCAGCGTGGTGCTCTTGATTGGGCTCCTCGTTTCCGTGAGGCTATCAAGCCTGTTATGGAGTGGTTGTATTACTCTGTTAAGACAGGTAATGAGGCTCAGATTTCTATCGACAAGAACTCTCAGGCTGATTACCGTGAGAAGTTGAACGCTGAACTCGAGGCTATGCGCAACAAGGAGATGTGGCAGGCTGGCGTTACAGTACGTAAACTTCGCCCTGAGAATAACTAATTTTTTTCTCGTACATAATGTTTTAAAAGGGGACGGACCGAGATGGTTCGTCCCCTTTTTAAATTTGATTTATCGGAAGATGAAATTCTTGAGCATCTTTATTTATATAATCAGAGTAGGATGCTCAAGAGTTTCAATCCTTTTTTTCTATGATATGATGATCTTCAATGATTATCTGGTTCTCCGCTACCTTCATGCGGAGTTCTTTCTCTTTATCATCTTCTCTGTTTGCCAGGCATACGTCGCATTGCTTGCATTCGCTGTCGTTCTCTTCTCCAAAATAGGCGAGAAGTTGCTTTGAGCGGCATTCTTCGTCGTTCTTGGCATAATGAATCATGCTTTTGATGCGTTTTTCGTATTGCTCACGTCTCGACTCCCATACTTCTTTCGGAATCACCACTTTGTCGCCATCCACCCTGTCGCGGGTATAAGTGATAAAAGGTATCTTGCGGCGAGGGATGAATTTGATGATGTGGCGGGCTGCCAGACTCTTGAGAGCAAAATATACCTGCTGGATGGTTAACTCTGCCTGGCGGGCTATCATTGCCTCGTCGATGTAGGTTAAGTCAACAAAGAGGCTTCCGTAAGAGCGAAGTAGGGCTGTGACAACGGCATCCTGGCTGGGGGATAGCTGGTCTAGCAGGTAGAGGTCGTTTCTGCCCAGCAGGAACATCACTCGTGCCTTGCCGTCGGGGTTATCCTCGTAATGCAGGTAACCGCTTCTTTCCAGTATGCGGAGAGCAGCATCTACCTTGGTTGGGAAGTACTTGTAGATGATGCAGAATTTCTCTATGTCAAACTCAAAGGTCTTGCCCTGTCCGCTGCCCACACCTATCTGGTAGAAGTAAGCCAGATGCTCATAGATGTCCTGTATGAGTTCCTTTTGCGGAAAGGTATCTTCCACGCGTTTGGATAGCTTCAGTTCATCGTGCTTGTTGTAGAGGAGTACGGCGTAGGATTTCTGTCCGTCTCTTCCCGCACGTCCCGCTTCCTGGAAATAGGCTTCCAGCGAGTCTGGACAGTCTATATGGATTACCATGCGCACATCCGGCTTGTCGATACCCATACCGAAGGCATTGGTGGCACACATCACCCTTACTTCGTCCTTCTGCCAAGCCTTCTGTCGCTGGTCTTTTACGTCAGGATCCAGTCCAGCATGATAAAAAGTAGCGGTAATTCCCTGCTGCGAGAGCAGCTGCGCCATCTCCTTGGTTCGCTTTCTGCTGCGGGCATAGATGATGGCAGAGCCTCCCACGCTTTGCAGGATATGAATCATTTCGTTCTGCTTATCCTCAGCTTCTCGCACCACATAGGCCAGGTTTTTGCGCTCGAAGCTCATTTTAAAGACATTCTTTTCTGAAAAGTGGAGCTTTTCCTGTATGTCTTCTACTACTTCGGGGGTAGCCGTGGCGGTTAAGGCCAGTATAGGTACACCAGGTTTCATCTCCCTGATGTCGGCTATCTGTAAATAAGAAGGACGAAAATCATAACCCCATTGACTGATGCAGTGGGCTTCATCTACCGTGATGAAACTTACATGGATGTGGCGTAATTTGGTTTGAAACATTTCCGAGGCAAGTCTTTCGGGCGAAACATACAGTATCTTCACGCCTCCGAAGATGGTGTTGTCTAGGGTTTGCAGTATCTCACTTCTCGATTTGTCGGCATAGATGGCATCAGCCAGGATGCCACGTTCCTTCAGGTGCAGCACCTGGTCTTTCATCAGGGCGATGAGAGGGGTTATCACGATGCATACGCCTTCCTGGGCGAGGGCTGGCACCTGGAACGTGATGGATTTTCCACCACCCGTAGGCATAAGGCCGAGGGTATCCCGTCCGCTGGCAATGCTTTCAATAATATTGCGCTGAATGCCTCGGAAATCGGGATACCCCCAGTATTTTTGCAGAATTGATTGGAATTTATCTGCCATATTCTTCTCTTTCATTAATCATTTGGACGAATGTCTTCTATCTGTAGCTGCACCTGGTTCTTCTTGAAGATATTGTCTTCTATCGTATAAACGATGTCGAAGCTGCGGCGGCTCTTGATGTAGCGGGCTGCTGCGCTCTGACCGAAGGCAATGCCATTCATGACGGTACTCGACTTTGAATCCACCAATTCCAGTTTGATGTGCTCCTGTTCTCTACCCACCACCTTGCTGGTTCCGTAATCATACACTCTTCGGGTACAGAACACGGGTTTCGGGTTGCAAGGACCAAATGGCGAGAATCGTTTCAGGTCGGCATGCAGCTGCTTGCTGATGTCCTTGAAATCTATCACGGCATCAATGTTGAGCAGGGCTTCTGTCTGCTCAGGAGCGATGTGTTCTGCCACATATTTCTGGAATCTGTCTCTAAACTCCTTGATGTGTTCCCACCTCAGGGTAAGACCGCATGCGTAGGTATGACCACCGAAGTTCACTAGCAGGTCGCGACAGCTCTTGATGGCTGAATACACATCAAAGCCTGTCACGCTGCGGGCTGAACCCGTAGCCAGTTCTCCATCGCGGGTCAATACCACGGTAGGGCGGAAGTAGATTTCCGTAAGTCTTGAGGCTACGATGCCGATGACGCCCTTTTTCCATCCTTCATCGTAGAGCACGATGCTGGAGTTGTGCTTCTGGGTTTCCAGTCTTGAAACAATCAGGTTGGCTTCCTCGGTCATCTGCTTGTCTATGTCCTTGCGCTGCTCATTGTATTCGTTGATGTGCTTGGCCATGTGCAGTGCATGTCCATAGTCACGTTCCACCAGCAAATCCACGCTTTCCTTGCCATTCTCCATGCGCCCGGAGGCATTGATTCTAGGACCAATCTTGAAGACGATGTCGCTCATGGCCAGCTCACGACCGTTCAGTCCGCAGATGTCGATAATGGCTTTCAGACCGATGCTCGGGTTGGTGTTGAGTAATTTCAGACCATGGAAGGCAAGAATTCTGTTCTCGTCAACCACAGGCACGATATCGGCAGCTATGCTTACCGCGCAGAGGTCGAGCAAAGGGATGAGCCGGGAGAACGGAATGTTGTTGTTCTTGGCAAAGGCCTGCATGAACTTGAATCCCACGCCGCAGCCGCAAAGGTGCTTGAATGGGAATGGGTCATCCGGTCGTTTGGGGTTGAGTATGGCCACAGCAGGTGGCATCACGTCGTCTGGAACGTGATGGTCGCAGATGATGAAGTCTATGCCAAGGCTTTTGGCATATTCTATCTCCTTGATGGCCTTGATGCCGCAATCGAGGATGATGATGAGTTTAACACCTGTCTCTTGCGCAAAGTCTATTCCCTTCTTGCTTACTCCATAGCCCTCGTCATAGCGGTCGGGGATATAGTAGTCGATATTGGAATAGAACTGCTGCAGAAACTTATACACCAATGCTACAGCCGTGCAGCCGTCTACGTCGTAATCGCCGTAAACGAGAATGCGCTCCTTGCGGCCCATGGCATCGTTGAGGCGATCTACGGCTATATCCATATCCTTCATCAGGAAAGGATTAATCAGGTCTGACAGTTGAGGGCGGAAGAACCGCTTGGCTGCCGACTCGGTAGTAATGCCTCGATGGATGAGAAGCTTCGCCAGGATAGGGCTGATGCTGAGCTTGACGGCTAGTTCGTTAGCCGACTTTTCTTGCTCTGGTGAGGGATCTTCGTAATTCCATTTAAAATGCATTTTTAATTCTTTTTATTTCTGCCCCCAAAGTTACAAAAATAAAGTGACAAACGAGAATAAATTCTTGGGAATTTAACATAATTACAAAGAAATAATAAAAAAAAGCAGCAAACACGAGGTTTGCTGCCTTTAAATATTTTATTTTTATTAGATTCTAGATACCGAGCTTCTTGCGGATATCCTTAGGGATGGCGTTCTTGTTAACCATGAAGTCCATAGTCTTGTAAGCTACGAAGGCCTTGGTCATGTACCAGGTTCCCTTGTAGTCACCATACTCACCCCAAGAGTTCTTAACCATGTAGTACTCCTTGCCGTTTTGGTCCTTAGCGATACCATAGATATGCATACCGTGGTCGTCTGTTGTCTCCCAGTTGTCGAATGCTTCCTGGCGCATAGCCTGTGTAGGAACCACCTCAGGAGCGTTTACGCCGAGTGAATCGAACTTCTCCTTCTTCTCGTCCTTTGAGAGCTTGAACCAGTGGTCAGCGTCTGTACCTGCCATAGAGCGTACCTTCTTCACGTCGTAAGCGATACCGAGACCCTTGCGTGTGAAACCGTCCTCTGTTACGTCGCCGCCCCAAGCTACGGTGTAGCCATTGTTAACGGCGTTGTCGATGATTCTGCAGAGGTCGTCCATTGGAACGTTGTAGCTCAAAGGCCAGCGCCAGTTGTCCTGTACCTCAACAGCAAACTTGCTCCACATTGGGTGGTGGGTGTAGCTGGTGATGGTTACGTAATCATCGAGGTTCAAGCCGAGGCTCTTGCAGAAAGTATCTGGAGTATATTGCTTGCCCTGGTATGTGAACTTCTCTGGAGTCTTGCCGATGTATGAATCGATGATGCCCTGAAGACCGCTCTTCCAAGCTGGAGAAAGCTTCTTGGCTGTGCTCTTTGCTACTGCCTCCACGTATGGAGTCATTACGTCGAAGAATTCACCGAAGTTTGCCAATGAGTCGCCTGTCAATGAACCTGGAGCTGGCATAGCATCCTCTGGTACGATGCCATAGTGCTGCAAAGCATAGAGTACATCGTATGCGCTACCACCCTGAGAGAAGCTCACGTCACCGTGCATTCTCACTGCCAATGTGGCGCGGTCCATGTAAGTCTTGTTGGCAACGAACATCTCGCTCAGATTGAATGTCTTGCCAGTGTTCTTCAAAATCTCGCTCTCGAAGAAGCTGAGAGTTGAGTAAGCCCAGCACGTACCGCTACGGTTCTGATCCTTGATGCTTGTGATAGGATTCTGCTTCACTACTGTGAAAACAGGCTTGTTCTTGGCGATGGCTGCTGAATCTGCAGCATTCTTAGCGCTTGCTCCAGTGGCAACCATGGCCAACATGGCTGCGACAATCATTGATTTCTTCATGAATTTTTTTCTCTTTAAATTAATAATGTAATCTTATTATCTCTCTTTCTGATAGAATCTTCTTGTTTTATGGCTATTTGCCTGGAAAAATTCTTCTCCAGGCAGTTTCGCCTAGCGGATTTCTTCTCTGTTGGCTGCCATATACTCTTCTACATCCTTTGGATGGTAAGGGATGCGGTCCTTGCCCAGGAATCTGCAACCATCCTTGGTGATGAGTACATCGTCCTCGATACGGATACCACCGAAGTCCTTGTAGGTCTCAATCTTATCGAAGTTGAGGAACTCTGCGCAGTGACCTGATGCCTTCCAGTCGTCGATGAGGGCTGGGATGAAGTAAACGCCCGGCTCGTCTGTTACCACGAAACCTTCCTGGAGTCGGCGACCCATGCGCAGGCAGTTGGTTCCAAACTGTTCCAGGTTAGGACGGACTTCCTTGTCAAAGCCTACGTTAATCTGGTCGAGGTTCTCCATGTCGTGTACGTCCATACCCATCATGTGACCCAATCCGTGAGGCAGGAACATGGCGTGGGCACCTGCCTTTACTGCTTCCTCTGTATCACCCTTGGCAAGACCGAGTTCCTTCATGCGGTCGAAGAGCAGGCGGCAGACACCGAAGTGAACATCTGCCCATTTTACACCAGGTTTGGCTATCTCGAGTGCATAGTCGTGGCAAGCCTCTACGATGGTGTAGATTTCCAGCTGGCGCTGGCTGAACTTACCGCTCACTGGCATGGTGCGGGTATTGTCTGAACAGTAGTTGTTCATGGTCTCTGCACCTGCATCGCAAAGTGCCAGTCTGCCTTCCTCCAACAGGTTCATTGATGGATATCCATGCTGAATCTCGCCGTGCTGGCTGAAGATGGTAGGGAAGCTGACCATTGAACCATAAGAATGGGCGATTCCGCTCACCTGACCGGCTACATATTTCTCTGTGACACCCGGGCGAACGAGCTTCATGGCTGTGGTATGCATCTTGTAACCGATGACTGCAGCACGCTCCAGCTCCTCTATTTCCTCTTGGGTCTTGGTAGAGCGCATCTTTACTACGGCCTTGATCAGGTCCATGCTGGCTTCTTCCTTTTGCTGTACAGGGTGAATGCCGAGCAGGTCGAACACCTGGAGTTTGATGTCGTAGCGGTAAGGAGGCAGGAAGTGAATCTTGCGCTTCTTCGACATGGCATCGTTGCAGATGGTCTTGAGAGTCTTCATTGGCGCAGAGTTGTGAACACCCACCTGCTCTGCGAGGTCGTGTACGCTATCTACGCTTCCATACCAAACGATATCCACCAGGTCGATGTCGTCACCAATCAGGGTTTCGATGTCGTTATCTATATCAATTACACCAACCAAACCCTCTCGCTGCTGTCCGAAGTAATACAGGAAAGTAGAGTCCTGACGGAATGGGTAATATCCGTTGTTTGGGAAATTACATGGTGAATTGTTGTTTCCGAAAAGAATAATCACGCCGCTCTTCACAAGCTTCTTGAGCTCTTGGCGACGGCTGATATAAGTGTCCTTGCTAAACATATTTTTAGAAATTTACTTTATTTTGCTGCAAAGTTAGCAAATATTTCCCAAAAATGTATTATCTTTGCAAGCAAAATTAAAATATTCGTGTGAATTTATAAATAATTAATACATAAATGCCCTTTTTGAAGGCAAAATGTAATAAAAATGGTAATTTTTACCTCATGTCATTGCAGCTTTGCTAACAAATAGAAAGCAAAAATTGAAGTTAAAAGAACAGTTGAAAAGTTATGAAGATAAAATTAAGAAATACGGGATTGGTGTTAGAGGGTGGAGGCATGCGTGGTGTGTTCACCAGTGGCGTGCTGGATGCTTTCATGAAGTATGATGTGTACTTCCCTTACACGGTGGCGGTATCGGCTGGTGCCTGCAATGGCATGTCGTATGTGAGCCGTCAGCCTCGCCGTGCCCGAATTTCAAACATCGATTATTTGGCGCGTTATCAGTATATAGGTATCCGACACCTTGTAACCCAGGGATGCATTTTCGATCGTGAGTTGCTATATGATAAGTTTCCGAATCAGTTGCTTCCTTATGATTTCGACACCTATTTTAAATATGCCGATGGTTTCGAGATGGTCACCACCAATTGTCTGACGGGATTGCCTATGTATCTTTCAGAGAACCACGACCGTCAGCGTGCCCTCGATATTGTGCGTGCTTCCAGCAGTCTGCCCTATGTGAGTAAGATTGTGAATGTGGATGGCATTCCGATGTTGGATGGTGGCATAGCCGATAGTATTCCTGTGCAGCGTGCCTTTGACAAGGGGTTTGAACATAATGTCGTTGTCCTGACCCGTAACAAGGGGTGGAGGGATACCGGTAAGGATAGGAAGCTACCTTATTTATATAAGAACTATCCGCGTCTGCGAGTGGCACTGAGCCGTCGCCACAGGGCTTATAATGAGCAGATTCAACTGGTCGATGATCTGGAAGCTGCGGGCAAGATTACCTGCATTCGCCCGATACGTCCGATGGAGGTAGAGCGCATAGAGAAAGATACCGCCAAGTTGGAGCGGCTCTATGAGGAGGGCTTCTTGCTGGGTGAAGCTTTCTGCAAAAAATACCTGTAAAATGAACTATAATAATAAAAATGAATATAGCTTGCTCTTTCTCTGGAATTCCAGACAACGGGCAAGCTATATTTCAATTTATGCTGGTGCCCCGTAAATTTCTGTTATTTGCAGCAGATTCTTTCGTTTGGTGGCATCCATGATTAGAAATAGATCAATGAGCCACCAAATGCCACAACCTCCACATGTTAGCAATTTGATGATACCTAATCCCACATCACCAATGTAAATTCTGTCGATTCCCCATGATCCAACTATGATTGACAATATGATTGAAATCGTTGGATCTTTGGCTTGTGCTAAAATAATACTAGCTGTATTGTAATCCATAGACAGTAATTTTTCCCTTACAGTAAAGATGGATTCAATAGGCAACTTGTTTCCATATATCGCAATAAGTTGTTCTACTTGTTGTTGTTCCATACATTAAGTTTTATATGTTTAATATGTTTCTGACTATAAACCAAATAAAAAATGTTGTTACATATATTCTTATAGCTATGTTGCTCTCAAATATATTTTTCATCTTTGTCTTTGTTTTGCAGTCAGGCAAATAATATGATATCACTACTAATATAAAATATGGTAATGCATATAGTAAATAATAGTTATATTGGTATGCTTTAGCTAAATGTCCTTGCAGTGCAGCATGAATAAACCTTTGTATGCCACAAGCGGGACAATTTAATCCTGTCAAAATCTTGATAGGGCACTTTGGCCAAAACCAATACTCTGAAGGGTTGTATTTGTATAGCAAAGGCAGACCAATGATAACTATTATTAATAGAGTGTATTTATTGATGTATTTCAATTTACAATTGAGATGCTATTGCTGCACCATAAAAGATGACATAAATCACTTGGATAACGAGACCAACAACAATGCCGATAATACTCCATTTCTTGGCATCTTGTGCCATCAGAGCAGCGGCTTCGTATTGCTTTGTTAGGTAAAGACCATTAACTTTACTAGCCTTAATGATACCAACTATACCTAATGGTAAGCAGCAGCATACGGTGCAAGCAATTGCCAAAACCATATTGTTGTCTGGTTTAGGTGGCATAGGTGTAGAAACTTGTTGTTCTAAATTGTTTTGTTCCATAATTCTAACTGATAGACCATTTATTGGTTATTTTCTTATGGTACAGTCTGGTCTTTTTCGCTGCGCCTAAGAACTTTATGTTAATTGTTGTTTATTCCTCAAGCAGGTCAGGGCGCAGGCGCTTGGTTCGCTCCATGGCCTGGTCGAACTCCCATTGGCGAATCTTCGCCTCGTTGCCGCTCAGCAGAATCTCCGGTACCTTCCAACCCTTGTAGTCGGATGGGCGGGTGTAGATAGGAGCTGAGAGGATATCGTCCTGGAAACAGTCGGAGAGGGCACTTTGCTCATCGCTGATCACTCCCGGAACCAGTCTGATCACCGCATCCGAGATAATCGCTGCTGCCAGTTCGCCACCAGTGAGCACATAGTCGCCCACGCTGATTTCACGGGTGATGAGATGGTCGCGCACACGCTGGTCAATACCCTTGTAGTGACCGCAGAGGATGATGAGGTTGCCACCCATCGACATTTCGTTGGCTATCTTCTGGTTGAAGGTCTCACCATCTGGAGATACGTAGATTATGTCATCGTACTCGCGTTCAGCCTTCAGCGCCGTGATGCATCGGTCGATAGGTTCGCATTGCATCACCATTCCGGCGCTTCCACCGTATGGATAGTCATCCACTCGCTTCCATTTATCTAATGTATAGTCGCGCAAGTTATGGAGATGAATCTCTGCGAGACCCTTCTTCTGCGCGCGTGCCAGAATCGACTCGTTGAAGAAGCCTTCCAGCATTTCTGGTAATACTGTAATAATGTCTATTCTCATATAACCTGCAAAATTAATAAATAATGTAATAAGTTCCAAATGTTTTTCAGCTTTTCTTAGTTTTTGGGTTGAAAATATTGTTTTTGCAGCAAAAATGGGATGTTTGCTTAGGATATGTAATTAAGGGTGTTTGGTCAGTAAAAACGCAAATTTCTGCATAAAAATGCAGCAATTTTATCAAAAACAAAGAAAAACGATAGCAAAATGATAAAAAATCAAGATTTTGTGCTACTATTTGAAGAAAAAGTCGTATATTTGCAAACAAAAAAGCTCGGTAGGGCGCAAAGCGTTGATGAATGGTGTGCGCACACGAGTGCATAGTTAATTTAATAATTAGTGAATAAGATGATACTGGACATTGAAATGCTGAGAAGCTTTTATGCTTCGTATTCGGAAAGTGTAAAACAGGCGAAAGCTACTGTAAAACGACCTCTCACTTACGCCGAGAAGGTGCTCTTTGCGCATCTTTTCGACCCAGCTGAGTTGCGCCCATATAAAAGAGGTGTAGAATATGTGGATTTCCGACCAAACCGTGTGGCGATGCAGGATGCTACCGCTCAGATGGCGCTCTTGCAGTTTATGAACGCCGGTAAGGACAAGGTGGCTGTGCCTGCGTCAGTTCATTGCGATCACTTGATTCGTGCTGATGTGGGAGCTACACAAGACCTGCCTGAGGCATGCAAGACTAATAAAGAGGTATATGACTTCCTGAAGTCGGTATCACAGAAATATCACATCGGATTTTGGGGACCAGGAGCTGGTATCATCCACCAGGTGGTACTCGAGAACTATGCCTTCCCGGGCGGTATGATGGTGGGTACAGATTCCCATACTCCAAATGCCGGCGGTCTCGGTATGGTAGCCGTGGGCGTAGGCGGTGCCGATGCCGTGGATGTGCTCACAGGTCAGCCTTGGGAGCTCAAGATGCCTCGCCTCATCGGTGTGCATCTCACGGGTAAGCTCTCTGGCTGGGCTACTCCTAAGGATGTGATTCTCGAAATCCTGGGCATTCTCACCGTGAAGGGTGGTACCAATGCCATCCTCGAATACTTTGGCGATGGTCTCGACAGCATCTCTACCACGGGTAAGGCTACCATCTGTAACATGGGTGCAGAGCTGGGTGCTACCTGCTCTATCTTCCCATTCGACCAGAATGCCAGCGAATATCTCCGCAAGACGGGGCGTGAGGAGATTGCTTCTCTTGCCCAGAAGAACGCAGCCGAGCTTCGTGCTGATGATGAGGTACTTGCCAACCCATCTGCCTTCTACGACCAGATTGTAGAAATCGACCTCTCTAAGGTGGAGCCACATCTCAACGGTCCGTTTACTCCAGATGCGGCAACCCCTATCTCTCACATGAAGGCGAAGGGTCCTGCCAACGATTATCCTATGGTGGTAGAAGTAGGATTGGTAGGTAGCTGTACCAACTCTTCCTATCAGGACTTGGCCCGTGCGGCAAGTGTAGCCCGACAGGCTTACGAGAAGGGTATCCAGGTAAAGGGTCAGCTCATCATCAACCCAGGTTCTGAGCAGATTCGCTACACAGCCGAGCGTGATGGCATCCTCGATGACTTCAAGAAGATTGGAGCCTTGATCATGACCAATGCCTGCGGTCCTTGCATCGGACAGTGGAAGCGTCATACCGACGATAACACCCGCAAGAATGCCATCGTCACCTCTTTCAATAGAAACTTCCGCCGTCGTGCTGATGGTAACCCTAATACATTCGCCTTCATCGGCAGCCCTGAGCTCACTGTGGCACTCACTATTGCCGGCCGTTTGGATTTCAATCCAGCCACCGACACCTTATTAGATAAGGATGGCAACAGCGTGAAGCTCGATGTGCCTACCGGTTTCTCCTTCCCTCCTAAGGGATTCGCCGTAGAAGACAAGGGCTTCATCGCTCCTAGCGAAGCAAATGCCAACATTGAGGTGGTGATTGCTCCAGATAGCAACCGCCTGCAGAAGCTGGCTCCATTTGCTCCTTGGGATGGAAAGAATCTAATAGATATGCCTCTCCTCATCAAGACCGAGGGCAAGTGTACCACCGACCATATCTCAATGGCTGGTCCATGGTTGAAGTTCCGCGGGCATCTTCAGAATATCTCTGATAACCTGCTGATGGGTGCCGTCAACGCCTTCAATGGCGAGAGCAACAAGGTGAAGAACCAGTTGGATGGCAAGTATGTGGAGGTTTCCACCGCAGCCAAGGCTTACAAGGCGCAGGGCATCAGCAGCATCGTGGTGGCTGAGGATAACTACGGCGAAGGCTCATCTCGTGAGCATGCAGCCATGGAGCCTCGCTTCCTGAACGTGAAGGTGATTCTTGCCAAGAGCTTCGCCCGTATCCACGAAACCAACCTGAAGAAGCAGGGTATGCTCGCCCTTACATTCTGCAACAAGGATGATTATAATAAGGTACAGGAAGACGACCGCATCTCACTTTCCGGACTGAAGGAGTTTGCTCCAGGTTCTAAACTCACCGTCACCTTGAAGCACAAGGATGGCTCTGAGGATAGTTTCGAGGTAGAGCATACTTATAATGATACACAGATAGCATGGTTTAAGGCTGGTTCTGCATTGAACTTTGCAGCTAAAAAGTAACAGCTATGGCCTTGCTGCAAAGAAGTAACAGTTATGAATAAAGAATATTTGATATATAAATTAAGCGATGAGGTAAAGAACTCATGCAAGATAGATAAGGATGCATTCACCAAGTTCAACGTAAAGCGTGGACTTCGCAATGAGGATGGTTCTGGTGTGCTGGTAGGATTGACCAACATCGGTAACGTTGTGGGTTACGAGCGCGATGAGAATGGCAAGCTGAAGCCTACCGATGGTAAGCTCTATTATCGTGGCTACGAGCTTGACGACCTCGTTACTCCTCTCTTGAAGGAGAAACGATTCGGTTTCGAGGAGGTTGCCTTCCTGCTCCTTTCCGGCCAGCTGCCGGATAAGGAGGAACTGGATGCCTTCAAGGAACTCCTGAACGACAACATGCCGCTCGACCACCGTACCATCACCCACATCATCGAGTTGGAGGGTTCTAACATCATGAACATCCTGGCTCGATGCGTGCTAGAAATGTACACCTTCGATCCTAACCCTGACGATATCAGCCGCGACAACCTGATGCGTCAGAGCGTGGAGCTGATTGCTAAGTTCCCAACCATCATCGCCTACGCATACAACATCTATCGTCACTCTGTGCAGGGCAGAAGCTTGCATATTCGTCATCCACGCGAGAATCTCTCTATCGCAGAGAACTTCCTCTATATGATGAAGCACGAGAACTACTCAGAGTTGGATGCGCGTATGCTCGATCTGCTCCTCATCATCCAGGCAGAGCATGGTGGTGGTAACAACTCTACCTTCACGGTACGTGTCACCTCTTCTACCCGCACGGATACCTACAGTTCTATCGCTGCCGGTATCGGTAGCTTGAAGGGTCCTCTTCATGGTGGTGCCAACATCAAGGTTATCAACATGTTCCATCATCTGAAGGAGGCTATCAAGGATTGGACCAATGTAAATGAACTCGATATCTACCTGAAGCGCATGCTCAACAAGGAGGCTTATGATAAGACGGGGCTTATCTACGGTATCGGCCATGCGGTTTATACCTTGAGCGATCCTCGTGCGGTAGAGCTGAAGCGCCTGGCTGGCGAGCTTGCCAAGGAGAAGGGTAGGGAGGATGAGTATAACTTCCTGAAACTCATAGAGCAGGAGGGCATCAAGTGCCTGCAGGAGCATCGTGGCGGCAGCAAGCCTGCTTGTGCCAACCTCGACTTCTACAGCGGCTTCATCTATGAGATGATTGGGCTTCCTCAGGAGATTTATACTCCTATCTTTGCTATGGCCCGTATCGTGGGTTGGACTGCCCATCGCATCGAAGAACTCAACTTCGAGGGTCGCCGCATCATCCGTCCTGCTTACAAGAATATCTTGGGTGAGCTGGATTACACCCCATTGAATGAACGATAAAGGGATGTTCACGAATGAACGATAAATAAAAAAATCGCATAAAATGATGATAAATAAAAAGGCAATGTTCTAACGGACATTGTCTTTTTTTTATGATGTAAAAATCAAAGTCGAACTAAATTATCTTAGTAAAATCCCGTTTTTTTATATATAATGTGCTTAAAATATGTTAAGTAACGGAAATCTATAGAGATATTTTTTGATTATTACGGATATTTGTAGTAACTTTGGCAACGGATTGCAAAAATAAGGCATTATTTAGAATACTTTAAATAGTAATTAGATAATAGCCTAAAGAGTATAGGTAAAAAAGTGCTACATTTAGTGTAGGCATTAGTATGAAAGTTTAAAAATTAATAGATTGAATGGAAAAGGAATTTGAGGAGTATTGGAATGCTCATCGCAAGCGGTTAATGTTGAATGCGCCACGCGAAATGCGGGAAGAATATTTGGAATCAACCAAGTTGGATACACCTATGGATTGGGTGTGTTTTGTGCTGCCCGTAGCGGTAGGTATCATCGTTCAGCCCCGGATAAAGTTGGGTAGCGAGATCCTTTCATGGATCATCATGCTGCTGATAGTGGTTGTGCTGTTTGCCTTGTTGCAGATGGTGAAGCCTTTGTTACAGAAGAAGAAAACAACCGTTCAGGTAATAGAGCAGATTAAGCAATATTACTACGAAAGATATAAGAAATATGGATTGGATAAAATGGAGCCTTGGAAATAAGGCTCCATTTTTTATGCGATTTTATTTGTGATTTTATGCAGTTTTATGCTATTTATATACGCTTTTAGTCGATTTTTATACAATCATGAAGTCGCTCATCACATCATCTGATATGTAGAGTCCCTGGTGGGTGAGCGATAGGTTTCCATCGGTTATCTTCATCAATCCACGAGCCATGTGCTTCTCGGCTTCCTGCATCATTTTCTTTGCCAGTTCCGTTCCGAATTCCTGCTCCATCTTCTTGATGTTGATGCCGTCGCTAGTTCGTAAAGCGGTGGTAATAAGGTCGTTGTAGCGGGTATTGAGGTCGAGGGTTTCGCTCTCAGAAGGCAACTCGCCCTGGTTGATTCGGGAGATGTATTCCCTGATGTCGTCAACATTCCAGCTTCTGATGGCTTCCAGAGGGCTACAGGCAGAAAGGCTTCCGGTTTCGTCATTTTCTCCATTTTTGACACTTTCTCCATTTTTGTCACTTCTTTTGTAGGAGTGCGCAGCTGCACCTATCCCGATGTAAGGTATTTCGTGCCAGTAGCTGCTGTTGTGGCGTGAACGTTTGCCGGGGCGGGCAAAGTTGCTTATTTCGTAGTGCTCGTAGCCGGCTTCGGTTAGCCTGCTGATGAGCAGCTCGTACATCTGTCGGCTGGTCTCTTCGTCAATTTCCTCTATTTTCCCCTGTTCCAGCATTCGGTAGAGGGCGGTTCCTTCCTCGTACATCAGGCTGTAGGCAGAGATGTGCTCCACGCCTAGCTGGATAGCTGCATCGATGTCGCTCTGCCAGTCGGTCAGGGTTTCATTGGGGAAGCCAAACATCAGGTCGATACTGATGTTGCGGATGCCGATTCTGCGGAGTCTTTCTATGGCTGTTCTCACCTCGGCGGCGTTGTGGCGGCGGTGGAGGAAGCGGAGGCGATGGTCGGAGAAGGTCTGTGCCCCCATGCTCACCCGGTTGACGGGCAGCTGCTGAAGGGTTTCGCAGAATTCCTCGGTCACGTCGTCGGGATTGCATTCCATCGTGATTTCCATCTTGGGACAAAGAACTTTCTGTTCGTTCGGGAGTTCATCCTGGAATCCATTTGATGATCCATCCTGGAATCCATCCGGAAGATAGTTCTTCCTGATGGCTTCGAAGAGTCGGATGAGCTGAGAGCCCGTCAGCTGGCTGGGCGTACCGCCTCCCAGATAGATGGTTTCGATAGATTCCCTGGCACCAAGTGCCGACGGGATAGGGCGCAGCTCCATCTCTTTGCAGAGCGCATCCACGTAGTCATCCCTCAGCTTGAGCGATGTGGTACTGTAAAAACCGCAGTAGATGCAGCGGCTTTCGCAGAAGGGGATATGTATGTATAATCCTGCCATAATTTCTGATTCTTTAAAATTTTAATTCTGTTCCCATCTTCCCCTTAATATAATAAGGTGTAGGGGGTGAAAAAAGTCTTAACAAGATGCAAAATTACTAATATGTTTTAAATTATGGCAACTTTTTCGCAAAAATGTTTGGTAGTACGCAAAAAAAAGCGTAATTTAGTAGCATGAAACAGAAAACCGCATGGTTTTACTGATCATGAACAACTGACAAACATTAAGTATAACCCCTTAAAAATCTATAAGCGTCATGAGAGTATATCAGACAAATGAGATTAAAAACATTGCATTGCTGGGCAGTGCGGGTAGCGGCAAGACTACACTTGCCGAAAGTATGTTATTTGAAGCAGGCGTTATCAAGCGTAGAGGCTCTGTAGAAGCGAAGAATACGGTGAGCGACTACTTCCCAGTAGAACTGGAGTATGGTTACTCTGTGTTCCCTACCGTTTTTCACGTGGAGTGGAACAACAAGAAGTTGAATATCATCGACTGCCCTGGTAGCGATGATTTCGTTGGTGGTGCCATCACATCACTCAACGTAACCGATCAGGCAGTGATTCTTATCAATGGTCAATATGGTCCTGAGGTAGGCACCCAGAACAACTTCCGTTATACCGAGAAGTTGGGCAAGCCTGTCATCTTCCTCGTTAACCAGCTTGACTCTGACAAGTGTGATTTCGATAACATCATTGCAACCATGAAGGACATCTATGGTCCTAAGTGTGTGCAGATACAATATCCTATCGAGACCGGTTCTGGCTTCAATGCTCTCATTGACGTCTTATTGATGAAAAAATATTCCTGGAAACCAGAAGGCGGTGCACCAATCATCGAGGATATTCCTGAGGAGGAAATGGATAAGGCAATGGAACTTCATGCTGCACTCGTTGAGGCTGCTGCCGAGAACGACGAGGGCCTGATGGAGAAATTCTTCGAGAGCGAGAGCTTGACAGAGGATGAACTCCGCGAGGGTATCCGCAAGGGTTTGATTACCCGCAGCATCTTCCCTGTATTCTGCGTTTGCGCCGGCAAGTCTATGGGCGTTCATCGTCTCATGGAGTTCCTGGGCAATGTGGTGCCTTTCGTAAGCGAGATGCCTAAGCTGCACAATACACGTGGCGAGGAGATTACTCCTGATGCCAACGGTCCTGAGAGTGTTTACTTCTTCAAGACTGGCCTGGAGCCACACATCGGTGAGGTGAGCTACTTCAAGGTGATGAGCGGTTCTATCAAGAGCGGCGACGACCTGACCAATGCCGACCGTGGTTCTAAGGAGCGCATTGGACAGATTTATGCCTGCGCTGGTGCCAACCGTGTGCCTGTAGAGCAGTTGAACGCCGGTGACATCGGTTGTACCGTGAAGATGAAGGATGTGAAGACGGGTAATACCCTGAACGGAAAGGGTGCCGAGTGGCGCTTCGATTTCATCAAGTATCCTAACCCTAAGTATTCACGTGCCATCAAGGCTGCCAATGCACAGGATACAGAGAAGCTGATGGCTGCCCTCATCAAGATGCGCCAGGAAGACCCTACATGGGTGGTTGACCAGAGCAAGGAGCTGCGCCAGGTTATCGTGCGCGGACAGGGTGAATTCCACCTCCGCACCTTGAAGTGGCGCCTGGAGAATAACGAGAAGCTCAACGTTACCTTCGAGGAGCCTCGCATTCCATATCGTGAGACCATTACAAAGAAGGCTCGTGCCGACTATCGCCATAAGAAGCAGAGTGGTGGTGCAGGTCAGTTTGGTGAGGTTCACCTCATCGTTGAGCCATACGCAGAGGGTATGCCAGACCCTACATCATTCACCTTCAACGGTCAGGAGTTCAAGATGAACATCAAGAGCCGCGAGGAAGTTTCCTTGGAGTGGGGTGGTAAGCTGGTATTCCTCAACTCAGTGGTGGGTGGTGCCATCGATGCACGTTTCATGCCTGCCATCCTGAAGGGAATCATGGATTGTATGGAACACGGACCTCTTACAGGTTCTTACGCCCGCGACGTTCGCGTAATCGTATATGATGGTAAGATGCACCCAGTGGATAGCAACGAGTTGTCGTTCATGCTGGCAGCCCGCCGTGCCTTCAGCGACGCTTTCAAGCAGGCAGGTCCTAAGATTCTGGAGCCTATCTACGATTTGGAGGTTTATGTACCTGCCGACTATATGGGTGATGTGATGAGCGACCTTCAGGGACGCCGTGCCCTCATTATGGGTATGGATTCTGAGGCTGGCTATCAGAAGCTCAGTGCCAAGATTCCTTTGAAGGAACTTTCCAACTATTCCATCTCTCTGAGTTCGCTCACGGGTGGTAGAGCTTCGTTCACCACCAAGTTTGCCAGCTACGAGCTGGTTCCTACCGACATCCAGGGTAAGCTGATTGCTGACCATGAGGCAGAGTTGGCTAAGGAAGCAGAATAAGCTGAATAGGTAGATTAAGAAGAATAAGTAGAATAAGAAGAATTATCTCTCTTATATAAATTAAAATTTTATGTTGATATGACCAATAGAAGGGGCGTGCATGCGATATGTACGCTCCTTTGCTTTTATAAACATGCTACTTCTGTATAAGGAATTAGAGATGTTACTATTAGTTAAATACTCTAAAAATCGAATAAATAATTAACTATTTTGTGTTAACTAATTAAGAATTTTCTTATCTTTGCGCCCATGAAAAAGAAAACGATTTGGACCATAGCCATTATCATGGGCTTTTCGTTCCTTGCGCTGCTATTCCTGCAGCTCAGTTACATCCAAGAGATGGTCAACATGAAGAAGGAACAGTTTGACGAGTCTGTCAACAGGGCCCTATACCAGGCTTCAAGAAACTTGGAGCTGAATGAGACCCTGCGCTATCTTGAAAAAGACGTCAATGAGACGGAGCGCAAGACCAACAGGAAAGATTCGGTGGGAACACGGAGTGGACAGCCTGCGGATGGAACCATCCAGCATTCTCATCAGTATTCAGTGGTAGGAAAAGACGGCACGGTGTATTCATCCTTCGAGCTGAAGACCATCGCCACCAATCCTGCCAACAAGCCGAAGGCGATGATTCTCAGAAGCGACAGAAACTCGCTCAGCGAGACACAGAAGTCGCTGCAGGAGATAGTGAAGAACCGCTATGTATATCAGAAGGCATTGCTCGACGAGGTGGTGTATTCCATCCTCTACTCGGCATCCGACAAGCCGCTGAAGGAGCGCATCAACTTCAAGCAGCTAGATCAGGATCTCAAGGCCGAGATGATGAACAACGGTATCAACATCCCTTATCACTTCACGGTGACAACGCAGGATGGACGAGAGGTGTATCGCTGTCCCGACTTCAGCGACGAGGGTGAGGAGTACAGCTATTCGCAGGTGCTCTTCCGCAACGACCCGCAGTCGAAGATGGGCGTAGTGAAGGTTCACTTCCCTGATATGAACAGCTACATCTTCTCCAGTGTGCGCTTCATGATTCCTAGCATCATCTTTACGCTGGTGCTGCTCATCACCTTCATCTTCACCATCGTGGTCATCTTCCGACAGAAGAGATACACTGAAATCAAGAACGATTTCATCAACAACATGACCCACGAGCTGAAGACGCCTATCGCCAGCATCAGTCTGGCTGCACAGATGCTCAACGACCCTTCTGTTTCGAAGAGTGAGCAGATGCAGCAGCATTTGGGTGGCGTTATCAACGACGAGTCGAAGCGACTCCGCTTCCTGGTAGAGAAGGTGTTGCAGATGAGTATGTTCGACCGTAAGAAGGCGGTGTTCAAGAAGAAGGAACTCGACCTCAACGAATTCGTAGAGAATGCAGCCCATTCGTTCTCACTGCGTGTGGAGCATACGGGTGGCAAGATTTACGTGGATATCGAGGCGATAGATTCCACCCTCTATGTAGATGAGGTGCATTTTCAGAATGTAATCTTCAACCTGATGGACAATGCTGTGAAGTATCGCAAGCCGGATGAGCCTCTGTTCATCACGATGAAGACCTGGAACGATGAGCACCATCTCTATCTGTCTATCAACGATACGGGTATGGGTATGAAGAAGGAGAACCTGAAGAAGATTTTCGACAAGTTCTATCGCGTCCATACCGGCAATGTGCACGATGTGAAGGGCTTCGGCCTCGGTCTTGCCTACGTCAAGAAGGTGGTAGATCTGCATGATGGAGAAATCAAGGTAGAAAGCGAGCTGGGCAAGGGTACCACCTTTACCATCAAGCTGCCAGTGATACACGACTAGTTCATGCCAGGGGCAATCAACATTTTAAAATTCAACATTAATAAAAAGAATATTAACAAATTAAATTGATTAAGATATGGAAGAAACAGTAAAGATCCTGCTTTGTGAGGATGATGAGAACTTGGGCATGTTGCTCCGTGAGTATTTGTTGACCAAGGGCTTTGATACAACATTGTGCCCAGACGGCGAGGCAGGTTTCAGAGAGTTCAGCAAGAATAAGTTTGATATTGCCGTGCTCGACGTGATGATGCCAAAGAAGGATGGATTCACTTTGGCCCAGGAAATCCGTCAGCAGAATGTAGATATGCCAATCGTATTCCTTACAGCCAAGACTTTGAAGGAAGATATCCTCGAGGGCTTCAAGATTGGTGCAGATGATTATATCACCAAGCCATTCTCTATGGAGGAGCTGGTGTTCCGTGTAGAGGCTATCCTTCGCCGTGTACGTGGCAAGAAGTCGAAGGAATCAACCATGTATCACATCGGTAAGTTTACCTTCGATACACAGAAGCAGCTGCTTACCATCAATGGCGAGCAGACCAAGTTGACAACCAAGGAGAATGAGCTCCTCGCTCTTCTCTGCGCTCATGCCAACGAGATTCTTCAGCGTGATTTTGCCCTGAAGACCATCTGGATTGACGATAACTACTTCAATGCCCGCTCTATGGATGTATATATCACCAAGCTGCGCAAGCATCTGAAGGAAGATCCGCAGATAGAGATTATCAACATCCACGGCAAGGGCTATAAGCTCATCGTGCCAGATGCAGAATAATGCCTATATTGTATAATGCCTATATTATATAAGGTATAATCGCCTATATAATATAAAGGTATAAAAATAAAAAGGTATAAGAATAAAAGGGATAAGCCGGCTGCCGGCTTATCCCTTTTTCAGTGAATACACGAATCCTGCCACACCGGCAAGAACGAAGAATAAACCTGCGAAGAGCATGATGTTGCTCTTCATGGAGAGTGCAAAGCTGGCAGCCAGCAGCAAAACGCCCAGCACAATGAAAGTCATACCCATGGAAGGGAGGGTGCGGAGCGATTTTTTTAATTTTTTGTTCATATTTCGTACTAATTACAATTATTTTCTGCAAAAGTACAAAAAATATTTGGTTAATTCAAGAAAAAGTTGTATTTTTGCACCGCATTTCGTGGAAATGGCGTGTTTACGCACACATTCTCCCGTTTTGCAAGAGAATTTTAATATTAATATTTAATCATTTACAAAAGTAGTATGAATCAATACGAAACCGTTTTCATTTTGACTCC
>UMFK01068045.1_pt1 | contig 21857 bp, 17 predicted proteins | sample 1964981 | NCBI WGS metagenome assembly UMFK01 (sample SAMEA4836043, study PRJEB28245) | human gut metagenome | biome: gut microbiome; material: fecal sample | place: Denmark | collected 2008
GTATAGCTTACTCCGGAAAGTTCCTCGCTTTTCTTGGAACCCGGAAGCCCCACATAACAATGACCTTTTTCCATAAATATCATCTCTCCACCCGGATAACTGAGCGTATAACAAAATCCCTTCATTGTCAGTCCATTCGCTGCGATCAAAGCAACACAGACAACAATTACACCAATCAAAATCTTCTGCCATTTTTTCATAAAAACACCTGTCCCTTTCAATGCACCCACATGTTCAAAACCATAAAAACAAATTTACGTGCAAAAGTCTGTTTCCGCACGAACCCCATATATATTTCATATTTAGTTTGAGTTTAACATTTCCGTCTTTTTCTAACAATCAAATATATTGCGAATTTAGTTCTTTTTATTGCGAATATCATTTTTTCTATGAATTGTATTTATGGTGTGTAATTCAAAATTAGCAGTTGCTAATTTTTTCATTTCATCCTATAATTTTGATGCAGGATTGCGAAGATCACATAGCAGTCCATGGCATCAGCTTAGGGACAGATACCTTTGCCCCTACATCACAATATAGAAAAGAGAGGTTACGAGATGCCTGTTTTTGATTTTAACCAAGAAAAGAAAGATGCCGTAAAGGCAGAGAAGACATACGAGTTGGTATACTCCAGCGAAAGAGTGCCGGATGCTTCCCATCCGATTATGCTTTTGGACAATGGAGAGGAGAAGCTCTCACATCATGCTTCCGGTATGTTTACCGCTCCCACCAAGGGAACCGCATTTGTCTGTGACGATGAGAAGACATCACATGACATTCTTCAGATCGATGCACGTTTTGAGAAGTTGGTCAAATGGCTCGGTGAGAATCATATCATGGTGAAGCTTTCCGGTGCCGGCACCGATAAGGGCTATGCCGTTTATAAAATTTACGAAACCGGCGTGGCAATGAGAGGAACAAAGCTTTCCGGCGAGAATGGATTCCTGCAGTTTATGATCGAGCGCCTTTTGCAGAGTGATGCTCCGTCCAAGGAGGTTGTTGATTTCGATCAGATCGAGGATTCGGATGATATGAAGCTGACAAGCATCCAGAGCATCACCGATTATCTGATGTGCGCAGGAAGCACACTGCCAGACAATATCCGTCTCTGGGCGAGACGTAATCTTGCCGTAGCCAAGTCTACCGAGGTGACACCGGAGGAACGACGCCACGCACAGCGCGCACTTTCGATCATGTTAAATATCCAATGGAAGAATACGGATTTCCAGCCGATCGATCCGGTCGAGGCTAGAAGAATCCTGGATGAAGAGTTGTACGGACTTGACAACGTAAAGCAGCGTATCATTGAAACGATCATTCAGATCAACCGTACCCATACACTGCCGGCATACGGTATCCTTCTGATCGGTCCTGCCGGTACCGGTAAATCCCAGATTGCCTATGCCGTGGCAAAGATCCTGAAAATGTCCTGGACGACACTGGAGATGAGTTCGATCAACGATCCGGAGCAGCTTACCGGAAGCTCCCGAATTTACGCAAATGCAAAGCCCGGTCTGATCATGGAAGCATTTGCGAATGCAGAAAGCTCCAACCTCTTGTTTATCATTAACGAGCTTGACAAGGCATCTGCCGGCAAAGGCAATGGAAATCCGGCGGACGTACTGCTGACTCTTTTGGACAATCTCGGATTTACGGACAATTACATCGAATGTAATATTCCGACAACAGGTGTTTATCCGATTGCAACCGCCAACGACAAGGATGCGATCAGCGCACCTTTAATGTCACGTTTTGCCGTGATCGAGCTGCCGGACTACAGCCTGGAAGAGAAGCGTGTGATCTTCACACGTTTTGCAATGCCAAAGGTATTAAAGAGAATCGGACTTCGCAGCGAGGAGATCGTGATCACCGATGAGGCATTAGATGAAGTAATGGAGATTTTCAAGGATACCTCCGGCATCCGCGATATCGAGCAGGCGGCAGAACACATTGCTGCAAACGCACTGTACCGTATCGAGGCAGAGAAGATGGTCTGCGTCACCTATACGGCGGAAATGATCCGCGAGCTTTTAAAGTAAAAAATTACAGCTCAGATTTTTAAAAAATCTGAGCTGTTTATCTTTCTGCAAATATTCAACAGATAATTATTTCGTCTTATCCTTCTTTAACTCGTTCATTCTCATTGCACGAACCTTCAGTGGAAGACCCCACAATGTGATGAATCCCTCTGCATCATGATGATCATACATATCACCTGTTGTGAAGGATGCCAGTGACTCACTGTAAAGAGAATATGGAGAAGTTGTTCCGTTCTTGATGATATTGCCCTTGTAGAGACGAAGCTTAACTTCGCCTGTCACATACTGCTGTGTAACATCTACAAATGCGGAGATTGCTTCACGAACCGGTGTAAACCACTTTCCTTCATATACAATGCTTGCAAGCTTGCTGCCAAGCTCTAACTTAAGTGCGATCGTATCACGGTCAAGAACAAGCTCCTCAAGCTGCTGATGAGCTTCCATAAGAATAGTTCCACCCGGAGTCTCATATACACCACGGCTCTTCATACCAACAACGCGGTTCTCAACGATATCAACAATACCGATACCATGCTTTCCACCGATCGTATTCAGTTCACGGATGATATCAGCAACCTTCATCTTCTTGCCGTTCAGAGCAGTAGGAACACCCTTCTCGAAGGAAATAGAAAGCTCTACATCCTCATCCGGTGCCTTCTCCGGTGTAACGCCAAGAACAAGCATATGATCATAGTTTGGTGCCTGAGCAGGATCCTCAAGTTCAAGTCCCTCATGGCTGATATGCCAGATATTTCTGTCACGGCTGTAGGACTGATCTGTTCCGAACGGAAGATCAATGCCGTGTGCCTTACAATACTCAATCTCTGCCTCACGGGAATCCATACCCCATCTGTCATCACGCCATGGAGCGATTACCTTGATATCCGGAGCGAGTGCCTTGATACCAAGCTCAAAACGAATCTGATCGTTACCCTTACCGGTTGCACCGTGGCAGATAGCAACAGCATTTTCCTTGCGGGCGATCTCTACCAGCTTTGCAGCGATCGTAGGTCTTGCCATAGCAGTTCCCATGAGATATTTATGTTCGTAAACAGCACCAGCCTGTACACAAGGCATGATGTAGTTCTCGCAAAGATCATCAACAACATCTTCAATATAAAGCTTGGATGCTCCGGAAAGCTTTGCACGCTCCTCTAATCCATCGAGCTCCTCACCCTGTCCACAGTCGATACAGCAGCAAACAACCTCATAGCCGTATGTTTCCTTTAACCATGGAATAACTGCAGTTGTGTCAAGTCCGCCTGAGTAGGCTAAAATAACCTTATCCATCTTTTTCTCCTCTTTTCTTTTATTGTGAACACCTGGTTCCAACTTATAATAATATCAAATCTATAATAGCGTATATGCCATAAAATGACAAGATTTGATTTTAGGATGTTCCATCCGCAGGATCATTTGATTTCTGTGGAATATTTATCGTACACCTTGTTCCTTTTCCTACTTCACTCTCGATCCGCAGACAATATTCCTCCCCATAATACAAACGGATCCTCTGATTGACATTCCGCACACCGTATCCCTTTGTCTTAAATTCCAGAATTGAGGATAATATCTCCGGCTCAATTCCAACGCCGTTATCCTCCACCGTCAGGTAAATATTTTCGGCATCTTTCCGCCCGATGATCTTAATATAACCTCTGCCGTCCTCCTTCAGGTCAATACCGTGATCAATCGCATTTTCCACAAGCGGCTGCAGCAAAAGGTTCAGAGTCTGGTATGGCAGAATCTCCTCATCAATGTCCATGATCACATCAAAATCATTATCGTGCATGCAAAGCTGGATCTCCAGATACGACTTCATGTTCTCAATTTCCTTCTCAATTGTCAGAACATTCTTGCCACGGTTGAGCGATGTCCGGTAAAACGAAGAAAGCGCCAGCGTGATCTTACTGATATCCTGCTGCCCTGCCTCGAGCGCCTTCCAGTTGATCAGAGAAAGCGAATTATACAGGAAATGCGGATTGATCTGCGCCTGAAGTGCTGTCATTTCCGACTTTCTCTGCGTCAGCTTACTCTCATACACCTCATGGATCAGCCGGTTGATTTCTCCGAGCATACTTCCGAAGCCACGGATCAGACTGCCGACCTCATCTCCGGCGTCGCTGGTAACCATCAGCTCCATATTGCCTTCCTCAACCGCCTGCATATTGTCACGCAGACGTTTGATATCGCGCACCACGAACCGCGAAAATGCCAAGGATGCCACCACCGATGTGATGATACATACCGCGATAATTCCCATGACAAGCACAAGCAGCGTCTGAATCTCTCTCGCCATCATTTTCTGTGGCTGATAGACAATGATCTTCCAGTCATCCACCCCCGCATCTGCGGAAACGATCAGATAATTGCTTTTCTTTCCGTTCTCCTGCGCCTCCATTTTCTTTTTCAGAGCAGGAAAAGATAATCTCTTTTCTTGCGATTTCTTTGCTGTCGTTTTTGTATTATTTTTCGAAGCCGTATTCTCCGAAAAGGTATCCTTCTCAAATAACACATTTCCCTTCTTGTCAACAATATAAAGGCCGTAGCTGTCTCTTGAAATATCATCAAAGCCTGCAAATAACGAATCATAATTTACATCCAGATACAGGATTCCCTTCTGCTTATTCTGCTCCATGATTGGCATGGTTCTCGCCGAAAACGATGTTTTATTCTCTGCATCGATGATCCATTTTACCTTCTGGCTCAGAGAAGACTCATTTTGTCTGTACCATTTTTCACCCTCGATCGTCTGCAGCGAATCCACCATTGTATCATGCTTCACAATATTTTTATCCAGATAGATCGTGATCTGATTGATATTCGGATTAAAATATTTCAAAGAAGAAAGTACCGGATCTACCGTTGCCGTGTACTGCTCATACATGGAAAATATATTGTCATAATCACCGATCAGCACATCGGAAATCGGCTGGTTAAACGCAATATAATCGGACAGATTATTATAAACAAGAATCTGTGACTTTAACTGCGATGCCCCCTGCGACACCGAATCTTCAATGTTACGGTGCTCCCTCTCCATCAACGTTTTTCTCTCCTGTCCGGACGCAAAGAGTCCCAAAAGCAGAATAGGTATCGTTCCGATACAGATATATATGATCATTATTTTCTTTTGTATTTTGGCATTTTTAAACCATTGACCGATCCTGTGTTTCATATATTTCCCCGTTCTGGTGCCATCTCGCATGACATTGTTTATTTTACTGATTTCTATAAATTTATAGCTGATTTAAACTTGTATTAATTTACTAATTGCTGTTGGTGATTTAACCCTGCACAATTTTATTTTTCTCTTAATAATTATCGCTGCGCAGTTTTACTGATTCCTGTATTTCTGTGGACTTACCCCATAATACTCGCGGAAGCTCTGACAGAAATACGACACATTCGGATACCCCACCGCGTAGCTGATGTTGACGATCTTGTTATGTGTCTGCTCCAGCATTTCCTTCGCCTTTTCCATACGCAGCGCCTTGATAAACTTACTAAGATTCTGCCCCGTCTCCTTCTTAAAAATATGGCTCAGATAGCTTGGTGCCAGAAATACCTGCTCCGCCAGCATATCCACGGAAAGCTCCTCATCGTAATGTGCATAAATATACTGCTTCACCGTCTCTATCTCCCGATGCTCCATCTGCGGATTGATTGCAAAGCTCTGTTCCAAAAGACGGATACCCTCATTGAGAAGTTCTGTGACCTCCTGAAAATCATTCGTACGGTACAGCCGGTCAATCTCCTGATTCAGTCCCACCGATTTCTCCTGCGGTAGAATTTCATAAATATCCTTCAATAAATTAGAAAAGATAAATTTCACATACATCTGTGAAAAATTCTTTTTGCTCTGATACTTCTCACACAGACTTTCAAAATGACGGCGAAGTCCCACCATATCCTTCACCTTGATATCCTGACGGATCTGCTTCATCAAAGTGTCATCATCAATCTCCGAAAGATTGGCTTCTGACTGCTCCTCCTCACAAAATACCCGGTCCTGCGGTGCATAAAATTTATTCTCCATGAGAAGTTCCAGACGTTCCATCTCCTCTGCCAGTCTGACAGGATGTTCAAACTCTCTGCTCACGGCAATATAGCACCTATCCCCATATTTCTTTTCAATAGTATCCTGCAGTTTCTGCGCCATCTCCCGTCTCGCCTCGATCTCAATAGAACGCTCCAGAAGTATGATTCCCTGCTGTGGATTCATATTCAGATAAAGGAATGGCTCATTCATTTCTTCGCGCAGATTTTCCTGAAAATCAAGTCCGGTCCTCCCGAAAAATTCCCGGTCAAATTCCAGCAGCATCATATTCCGAAAATCCTGCACATATTCCAGGCTGCCCATATCTCCCAGACTTTTCGCCAAATCCTCCGGTGCCGCCCCATTCAAAAGCGATAATATCACATGCTCCTTCACAAAATTTCGGTTCTTCTCCTTGCGCTCGTCCTCCAGCCGTTCTCCCTCAATTTCCTGCAGAACTTTTTCCATGGTACTGCGAAACTCTTCCGGATCCACCGGCTTTAAAATATAGCTGTTTACGCCGGACTTCATCGCCTTCCTGGCATACTCAAACTCGCCATATCCACTGAAGATCACCATCTTCGTCTGTGGATACTTCTCCACCACGTTCTCTGCCAGCGTAAGACCGTCCATAAAAGGCATTTTAATATCTGTAAGCAGAATATCCGCCGGCTCCTCCTCAAGGGCTTCCAACGCCTTCACACCGTTCACAGCCTCCCGGATCTGCGCCTCCATATGAAGCTGCTTCAACAAAAACTTTATTCCATTTCTCTCTATCTTTTCATCATCAACGATCAATATCCGAATCATAGCCAACCTCATTTCCGCAATATCTGCTTCTGTCCTTCTCTAGTTTACCACACACTCTCCCGAAACCCAAACACAAACTTTCTCATAATCTCATAAAATGCGAAATAACCCCCTCCCGGCATTTCTGCCGGAAGAGAGTACATTATTTCTTTTATTATTTTAATCACTTCTATTTTAGTTATACGAAGTCCCTTTTTTAGAACTTTGTTATTCCTTTTTATCCCTTGCTCCCTGAATTTTCTTCTTTCATGATCTCGATTTTCTATTCTTATACTTTGCTTTCCAGAAGCTCTTTCTTAATCTCGATTTTCTATTCTTATACTTTGCTTTCCGGAAGCTCTTTCTTGATCTCGATTTTCTATTCTTATACTTTGCTTTCCGGAAGCTCTTTCTTAATCTCGATTTTCTACTATTACACTTTGCTTTCTGCAAAGTCCGTCTTTTGGGACTCTTTTTTCCTTGTTTCCACTTTACTTTTACAAAGTCCCCGTCTTCCAGATCTCCTTTTCATACTGTGCAATTGTACGATCTGATGAGAAGAATCCTGCCTTTGCGATATTTACCAGCATCTTCTCCGCCCATGCCATACGGTCATTATATTCCTGATATGCCCGCTCTCTTGTCGCAATATAATCCTCAAAATCAGGGAAAGTCATGAACCAGTCTTTATTTAACAGCTCATTATACAGACGCGTCAGATGTTCTTTATCTCCTACTGCCATCATTTCTTCTCCGACAATAAAATCAACAGCCTCCTTTAACTTCGCATCCTTTTCATAATAATCCTTTGACACATAGCTTCCATCCGCATATCTCTGAATGACCGTCTCACTGTCCTCACCGAAAATATAAATATTTTCCTTTCCGACAAGCTCTGCAATCTCCACATTTGCGCCATCCATGGTTCCCAGCGTCAGTGCACCGTTCAGCATAAACTTCATATTACCTGTACCGCTCGCCTCTTTCGACGCAAGCGAAATCTGCTCAGAAATATCACACGCCGGAATGAGCTGTGCCGCTTTGCTCACATTATAATTCTCCACCATCACCACACGGAGATGCTGACTAACCTGCTCATCACTATTGATCAGCTCTTGCAGGCACAGGATCAGATGAATGATATCCTTTGCGATCACATACGCCGGAGCTGCCTTTGCTCCGAAGATCACGGTAACCGGCTTCTCCGGGATCACGCCACGCTTGATCTCCAAATATTTATGGATAATATATAATGCATTTAACTGCTGACGCTTATATTCATGAAGACGCTTCACCTGAATATCATAGATGGAGTTTTCGTCGATCTCCACGCCCTGTGTCCGAAGCAAATATTCCTTCAACTGTTTCTTTTTCTCTGCCTTTACCGCAAGCAGACTCTCCAGCACCTTCGTATCCTTCTGATAAGAAAGCAGTTTTTTAAGCTCCATCGCATCCTTTTTGAAACCGCTGCCGATCAGCCCCTCGATCCATGAAGCAAGCTCCTCATTGCAATGAAGCAGCCAGCGGCGGAATGTAATACCATTCGTCTTATTATTAAATTTCTCCGGATAAATCTCATAAAACGGCTTCAATTCACTGTTCTTCAAAATCTCCGTATGCAGATACGCCACACCGTTTATACTATATCCATAGTGCATATCTATGTGTGCCATATGAACACGATTTTCCTTGTCTATAATTGCTACCGCCTCATCCGGATATTTCTTTTTCGCCTCATTATCCAGAATATGTATGATTGGAAGAAGCTGCGGTACAACCTTTTTCAGATAATCAACCGGCCATTTTTCCAACGCCTCGGCAAGGATCGTGTGATTCGTGTAGGCACATGTCTTCGCAACGATCTCCATTGCCTCCTCAATGCAGATACCACGGATCAGAAGTAGTCTTATCAGCTCCGGGATCACCATTGTCGGATGTGTATCATTAATCTGGATTGCCGCATACTCCGGCAGATCATGGAGATTGCAGCCTCTCGCCTCACACTCCTCCAGGATGAGCTGTGCTCCCGCTGATACCATAAAATACTGCTGGTAAATTCTAAGAAGCTGTCCCTTCTCATCGCTGTCATCCGGGTACAGGAACAATGTCAGATTACGCTCGATATCCTCTTTATCAAAAGAAATTCCATCCTCGGTAATCTTCTCCTCCACACTGTCAATATCAAACAAATGAAGCTGATTTGTTCTGTTCTCATAGCCTGTGACCGCAATATCGTACAGAGACGCTTTCACAACATGATCACGAAATTCTACGGTATAGCTTTTCTCTCTTTTGGTCAGCCAGCTCTCCTTCTCAATCCATGGATTCGGATACTCCTTCTGCAGATTCTTCTCAAATGCCTGTCTGAAAAGTCCCAGATGATAGTTAATACCAATACCATCTCCCGGAATCCCCAACGTTGCAATAGAATCAAGGAAACATGCTGCCAGACGTCCCAGTCCTCCGTTTCCCAATGAAGGCTCCGGCTCAATCTCCTCAATCTCATAAATACTCTTTCCATTTTCCTCCAGTTCCTTTTTCACTGTATCAAAAAGTCCGAGATTAATGAGATTATTCGACAATAATTTTCCAATCAAGAATTCTGCCGAAATATAATAAACCTTCTTTTTCTTTGCAGGACTTTCCTTCCCCTGTGCCTGCTGTTTCACAAGCTCCAGAAGTGCCACATAAATTTCCTCATTGCTGCATTCCTTCAAACTCTTCCGGTAACGATCCTCTACAAATTTCTCTAACATTTTTCTCCTCCTGATTATAATGTTTTGCTAGTTGGTTTTTAATTTACTTCTAATTTTTCTTATTGTTTTATATTTGTATTTTCTTTTAACTATATTGGTAATATAAAACCTATAATTTTACTTTAAATTAGTATTTCCCCTTGTTTATATTTTCCTTTATCGTTATTTTCTAAGATAAATTCTATCTTTTCTCTTTTATTTGTGTTTCCTTTTATCTATGATAGATATCCGCCAGTTTTGCAAGAAAAGCAATCTGCTTCTCTCCAAATTCTTCTTTCTTCAACCGCCAGCGCCAGTTCTGACCAATTGTCGACGGAAGATTCATCCTGGCATCGTTATCCTTTTTCAGAATGTCCTGCATCTGAAGGATCACCGTATCTGCCACACTCTGGTAAGCCAAACGGATCACGGCATCCGCCAACTCCTCCCTCTTCTTCACACCGGTATAGTCCTGCAGATATGTATATCCCTTTTCCGGCAGTGAATCGAAATATCCCAGCAGTGTTTCATTATCATGTGTCCCGCTATACACAACACAATTTCTTTCATAATTATGCGGCAGATATTCATTCTCCCTGTTTCCGTCAAACGCAAATTCCAAAATCTTCATCCCCGGATAACCACTTTGCTCAAGCAGCTTGCGCACTCCCGGAACAACCACACCAAGATCCTCCGCGATCACCTTTGCATCACCGATTGATTCATCAATTGCCTCTATCAGCTTCGCTCCCGGTCCCTCGCGAAATGCTCCATCCACAGGCACACCATCTGCCGGAATCGCATAATATCTCACAATTCCAATAAAATGATCGATCCGCACCACATCATACATACTGCCTGCCGCCCGGATACGCTTTTTCCACCAACGGAAGTGATCCTTTTCCATAACCTTCCAGTCATAGATTGGATTGCCCCACTTCTGTCCATAATCCGAAAATGCATCCGGCGGGCATCCTGCTACATCCACCGGATGAAGCGTTTCATCCAATTGATATTGTCCGGGATTTGCCCACACATCTGCACTGTCCAGTGCTACATAAATCGGAATATCTCCTATGATCTGTATTCCTTTGCCATTTGCATATTCCTTCAACGCACTCCACTGCTCAAAAAACTTATATTGCACAAAACACCAGAACTCAATCTTCTCTTTCAGAAGCTGCCTGTAATATTCCAGTGCAGATTTCTCACGGAATCGTATGTCCTCATTCCAGGACAGCCATTCAACTCCACCGAAATAATCTTTGCACGACATAAAAAGACTATAATCCTCCAGCCAGTCCCTATTTTTATCCACAAAGTCCTGATAATCGGACAGGTTCATACAGTCCCGATAATTGGACAGATCTGTTTTTTCACTTATTTTCTTCCTTATATCTACACTTTCATCTTTTCGCTCCGCATTTTTCTCCTGCCACCGCAGAAATGCCTTCTTTAATATACCAAACCGATTCACATACATCTTCTGGTAGTCCACATCATATGCCAGCTTACCCCAGTCAATACTGAGAATCTCTTCCTTCTTCAGCAGACCTTCTTCTTGCAGCATATCCAGATCAATAAAATACGGATTCCCCGCAAATGTCGAAAAGGACTGATATGGACTATCCCCAAAGCTCGTCGGTCCCACCGGCAATACCTGCCAATACCGCTGACCCGCTTCTTTCAGTTGATCCACAAAATAGTATGCCTCCTGCCCCAGTGATCCAATTCCATACGGAGACGGTAAACTGCTGATTGGTAATAATATCCCTGCTCCGCGTTCCAACCGTTTCGACTTCTGTTCCATGTTCATCACACGATTCCTCCATCTTTTCTGCTTCGAGCTCTGTAGGTCCCATTCAAGTGCGAAAGCATTCATATCAAGCTTTCGTATTTCTCACTACTAATATGCTATCAACTCTCTGTCAAATATTCCATATATCATTTCTTAGATAAATATCAATTTTCCTATACTATAAAAAGGGCAAACCGCTGGTTTTGCCCTCCAAGAATTGCTTCGCAATTCTCGTTGACTTCATTCTACATTACGAGCATTTTTCTATACCATAAAAATAGCCGGCATATTGATATAGAAGTATACCAATACGCCGGCTTTAAATTTCCGTATAAATAAAAAAACCTACTACAAAATGCAGTAAGCTTAATAAAGTGAGACACGGGGGATTCGAACCCCCGACAACTTGATTAAAAGTCAAGTGCTCTACCAACTGTAAGCAACTCCCTTGTAATCAAGAAACTCATATAACTTTTTTATTGATAATTCGTATAACTATCTGTGACTTATCCATAGAATACACTAAAAATCCATCTGTGTCAACTGCTAAATTCTATCCCTAGTATACATCAGTGAGAAACAATTATAGTCCTCATTCTCATCTGGAATGGCTGCAATCTTATCTTTCACCTGTTGTATTCTTGCTTCTAAGAACTCATACGCTTGTCCAATGTTTGAGAACTCTGTACTGATACCTGTCATTAAATCTATATCATTTGTAACGGCTTCAAGTACATCAACAACAGTGAACAGTAATGACTTCTGCATTGTTGATTTATCATATTCATCTGTCTGAGTTAATGAGTTCTCTGTAAGGAACTGAATGTATTGCTCATCAGAGAAATACTGTTGATTGGATAACTCCATCTTTAATCTATCTAATACTTTCATGTGTGTCTCCTTTCATTATTATATGCAATAAAAAAGGATACGAAAAAAATCCGCATCCTCTTAGGTTTTGTTTATTCTATTTGTTCCTTCCTTATTATGAGCCAGTAGATAAAACCGCCACATACATAAGCCAAAATATCCCATGGATCAGAAATTGTATTCCTATAAAGCGGTGTTATATATTCCCAAAAGAATCCACAACAAGCCATCAATAATAGTATTTGCCACAATTTCATCATCTTTCTATGAAAAACTTCAAGCATTATACCACAATATGCCATAAAGGTTATTCCACCGATTGTATCATTAAAATAACATGACAGAAACCATTTCACAGGTTCGATGGTGATTCTTGTCTTTATGAACTGATTTATCAGATATAACGCAAGAGTAATTGCAATGAGACATATATTTTTTCTTTTCATTATCCGATTAAACTAAATATCACTAAAGCAACAAGAATTGCACCTACCATTCCCCAGAATGTTAATCCGTTGCCACCATTGCCATTATTATTAGCCATAATAAATTCCTCCTTAATCTCCGTATAAACTATTTACAATGTCCACAAGTTCATTGTAATGCTCTGTACAATAATACTCAGGACTACCATCTAATCCTGTAAGTTCATGTGTACCCTCTTTTGAACATTCCTCACATTTATGTGTAGAATAAGAGCCACTTCCAACATCTTCTTCCATATCACCTATAATACTTTGCATCTCATCATAGTGTTCCTGACAATAATACTCTGTTGCCCCAGATAAGCCAGTAACCGCTTTCGTACCTTCTTTTGTACATCCACTAGCATCACAGTAATGTTCAATGGAACTTGACGAACTACTGCTAGATGAACCACTACTATACGATGAACTATAGTCACTATCAGAATCATCATAAGACGAACTACTTGAATATGATGAATCACTATCAGTGTCGTCATTGGTAGTATATGAATCATCATATGAACTGTTTGACGCAGAATCATCATTACTACTGCAACCAACTAATGATAATGCTGCTACAGTAAACATAATTGCTACAAATTTCTTCCTCATAAATCCTATCCCCTTTCGGTATATGAATAGTTTTGTACTAATATCCTAGACATTCTAGTTAAATTGTACCATTAACTGTAGGCATTTTCAATAAAAATTTCCGTAATATAGAAATTCATTTCACCAATATGGAAACACTAATTGATACACTATCAGTGAAAGTAGGTGATACAGTTGGTGAATATGGGAGAAAAACTACGATCTCTCAGAACTGAGAAGAAATTAACTCAAAAGCAAGTAGCAGATAGAATAGGATTAGCCATAAGTGCTGTATCTTCCTATGAATCAGGTAGCCGTTATCCTTCATATGAAGCATTGATAAAGTTGGCTCGTATATTCCATGTATCTACAGATTATCTCTTAGGAATTACTGATAAGAGAAATGTGGATGTTACTGGTCTTGATGATGAATCCGTGGAACTTGTTTCACAGTTAGTAGATAAGTTGAGAAAGTAAGGTGTCCTGTTCGGGCATCTTATTTTATTTTGGACTTACACCAAATTTGGTAAACCTTGATGGTCGTTTGATGTTTTTGGCAAAGTAAAAATTTTTTCTTTTGGCAGAACCGAATAATTCGGCTCTGGCAATTCCGAAACTTTCGGATTTGAATTATCCCCATATCCTAAAGGGGGCGATATGCCGACTTAGGTTGTGTCAGGTTACACAGATAATGTGTACCCTAAAATTGCTCTGTGGGGATTTTTCTGATTAAGGAAAAAAATTTTTGAAGTCAAGGGGTAACGCAAAAAATTCACAAAAATTTAACATTTGAATTGTCTGACAATAAACCGAATTGTTTTGAAGTTTTTTCAGAAATTCACAAATCTTTAAATAAATTTGCTCTGAATCGTTCCGTCACTTTGCACAAAAATAGTACTATATTTTCTCCGTATTGCACAACGAACATCCATTCACCCATTTGTACATATTGCACAATGGATTCGTACAGCCACATTATCGGCTCTATCACCCTACATCTGGTCACATTTAACCCCAAAATCGGCTCAAATCACCCCTAAAACGCTCACTTGATTGATAGTCAAGTGAATGTAAGCCAAGGAAATCGAGATTTCTTCTGATTATATCCCCATCTGATACCCCTAATCCCACGGAAAAATGTGGAAATACCGTAGCACCAGTTTTGAACAGTGTACAATACTACACTATTATCCACTCTTTTCTGCCTGATGGATATGGAATTGTGTCTGATGTATCTACAATTCAGATTACTTTAGCACAGTACAGTGTCATATCGCAAATCAGACCGAATTTATTATTGGATTTGTCAATTTGTCCAGTTTTGATGCGTTTAGCCACTAAACCTAGTGGTCTGTAAAGCAAAATGCGTCTATATATAGTGTGCATATTTATGTTGAAATACCACATATAGACGCTAATTTTACTTCACTCGTGAAACATTCCGTGAAACATTTATTTAATCTCTACTTTTTTACTAGGATTATCAACCTTCTGTGAAACATCTTGTGAAACATTTTCACCACTCAAACGCTTCTTTTCAACCTCTACATCACTGACATATTCGGTCTTTTCCATAATTGTTTCCTTACTAATTGCTCCCATCTCTTGAAGTGTTTTCAGATTAGCAATCATTTCAGTAGATGCAACAGGCATAGCCACATTGTAAATGACTTCTACATCACTATCCACCTTAATTCCCTGCATACCAAGTATCTTTTTGAACATCTCAAATCGTTTCTGGAATCCAATATTGAGCCATTTCTTATTCTCATCAGCATACACACTTGCCATCATCAGTAAGATTTCTGGAATCCATTCATCTCCATCTAACCATGCTTGTGCAAGTTCTTCTGCATACTCATAAGCGTTCTCTTCTACAGTGTCCCAATCAATGAGAAGTTCCACATCTATTTCTTCTCCGAACATTGCAAGAACCTCTATCCATGTCCTCACCGACATTTAAGAACTGTGCTAATCCTTCTGGAAGTTCTTTCTCTTTTAATTTGCTTGCAAGCGTCATTGACTTTTCCTTATTAGCAAGTTCTTTCTCTTTACTTTCGAGAGCAGAAATTCTTTCCTCTAATGCTTTCTCTGCATCAGATTTCTCAACTGGCTTTAATCTTGCAATCTCATCATTGGCAGTTTTAAGTTTCGCACTGTAATCTGTACGCACCTTATCTGTTTCTGACTGAACATATTTAGACACAAGAGCCATCTGCTCATCTGTTAAATTCAATTCTTTAATATCCATCTTTTAATCCTTTCTTGTTGCAGTCGGTACGCCCTAAGTTAAATTTAGTTCGTGTGGCTGCCCCATAAAAACTTTTGATATATTTTAACGTGCCGTTTTTTCGACCGTTATAAACTGGAGGAGGAAGGGACGATAGAACACCGTCCCATAAATAAATGATTACTATGTTAGATACTAGAAATTTTGTTGCATAAAAAATTTAGAAAATCGTTGACATTGACTTTCTATCCTGCTATAATAGCATTTGTAAAAGTTTCTTATGCTTTTCCATAGGAAAGAAATTTAATGACAAGAACACCAATGTATTCATAGGATTGTTGGTGTGTTTTTTATGCCCAAAACGCAATTTTTCTCTCCATATTACACCCATTGTAATGACTTCGGAATGCCTTATTTTTCAAGGGTTTTCGAATTTAATTCGGTAATAATCGTGCAGTTTTTTTGCAAAATAAAAGGAAGTGGTTTTTATGCCACTTCCGATTTTTTATGCTTTATTCCGTATATCTCAATGTCTCCTGCTGCATCTTCTACAAGTGTTGGTGTTGTATCATCTGTCTTAACCAGTTTCTTCAATGTAGATGATTTCAGTTCCAATAATCCCTGTAAGATATAGTCCTCATATTTCTCTGCATCCTCGCTTGTAAGCAATGTGTAAAGTGTTGCTTGGTTCATCTTTATCTCTGCCAAATCTTCCAAAAAGTTTTCAATGGTCTGCTTTCTCATGCGGTTGTATTCACTCTTACCCAACTGAGTTTTCTCAACTCCTAATTTCTTATCGTCTTTGGCTCTTTGCTTGCATAATTCCAAGACCGCCTTAATCTTATCTTTGTCTACATCTCTTGATTTAATATCTGGCTTTCTCAGGATTTTATGCAGTGCCTTTTCTGTACCCTCAACTGTCATTGTCTTGTATGCAATCTCATCACCAATCATATCAAGTGTTGTATTATAGAAGATATATGTCTTTTTGCTGTCGTAATTTCCTTTCTTACCAAGTTCCTTAAAGAACATTGGATAACCGATTTTGCCATCTTCTTTGCTTTTGTATCGTTCTCTGATTTCTTTCAACTCATTTTTGTTATCTACAATCAGTGTTTTCTTTGCCTTATCAATTTCAAGACCTGACATTATAGATAACTGACATACATCCTTATACAATCTATCAATATAACTTTGATTCGGTTCTTCTTTATTCATCTCGTGCCACAATTTTGAGTTCAAGACCTGTGAAAGATTAACAATCTGACCTATAAGATTTTCACTGCTTTCATAATCCAACTTTGCAAGATTCTTTGCCGTGTATTCCTCTTCCTTCGGATCAGGTTCAATATCTGTTGTCGGAACTAAGAACTTATCATAATTCTTAACGGCTGCATCAATCATTATATCGTTGTCAACAATCATCATCTGATCACTGTCGAAGTCCATTGAATTTGCTCTCTGTAAAACATTCTCACCTACTGAATTGATTACCATAATGTTGTCTGTCATATTGATGTAGGTTGTAACCAAATGGTTCTCAGTGTTATGTGGGAGATAAATATTTCCCATTGTGATATGTGGACTTCTGCAAGCAAGTAACTGTTTCTGTGGGAACGCTGTTGATATAATGTTTCCTTTACCAACTATTGTTGTCTCTGGCTCGTACTTTCCGATTGACTCCTGAAGCATTTCAATTGGATTTCCTAAGACCGTTGAGTAGTTACCATTGACAAGAATCCTGCCACACTTAATATCTGCTCTGATGCTCTCAATTACATTCTTCGCAAGATGTTTGTAAAGTTTTGTGTCCTTGAAGGACATATTCAGTTTCATCATTCTGTAAATTACATCTGCTTTTACATTCATCATTAAGTCGCTGTCCTCATCATCTGAGGTTGCTTCGCAATAGTGATACATTGCAAGTGGATCTTTCCTGAGCAGTTCGATATAATCTAATGTCTGTTGTAATAATTCTGTGATTTTATTCTTTGTAATCTGTAAGGTGTTTAAAATCTGATAGTGTGTTCTTACTAACTTACCGCCAAAGTATTTGGTCGGCTTTTCATATTTTACTATTCCAAATGGGATATTTTTCTTAGAAATTTGTTTCAACCAATCATAGAACCAACTCTCGGTATCTCCGAATTTACAATATTTAATACTGCTTCGAGTAGTAATAAATTTGATGTCCTCGATTCTCTTTGCTGTTGTAATTCCGTTTAACTGGGAAACATCTGTGATGTGGTTATCTTTGAACCACTGCTGAATATTGCTGTTAAAGCAACAAGATTTGAAGAATTTGTGACGAAGAAGTAACATTCCTTTGTCTTGGTAGTCACCCATCAGAGATTTATCAATCAGTGATTGTCCATCCCATATTTTGTTTTCAATCGTCATTTCTTTTTCTTCTGTGAAGAGTTTCTTATCTTTAAGTCCCACATACATTACCTTATCTTTGAATACTGATTTTACATCCTTGATAAGAAGTATGTTCTCCGGGCGAATATCTAAGTTTGCTGTTTTATGTGATAACAACAATGCTCTGTACGCTTCAAATGATGCAAGATTGATTCTTCTCTTCTTAGGATTGATACCGCAATCCGTAAACAGGTTCATTGTGTGAACCAGTTCCTTGTTGATGAAGAAACATTTACCTTGTCTTGAAGCACTTCCTGATCGACACCATCTAACATATTCAATATCGTCAATCTTGAAAGAGAAATCTTCCTTATCATATATCATATATCTGATGGTTTCTTTTGTCTTTCCGTCTACCCTGTACTTCTTGACCTTGCCCTTATCATCCTTATCATCTTTAAGTGTACTTCTAAATGAAGAATATTTGAATGTTAAGTATACTACTTGGTCTGTTGCTAACTTTCTTCTGACATTGAAAAATGCTGTCTTTGTCATTCGTCTGTCTGCAATCACTCGACCTAATTCATCCAGTGCCATACTGCTATCTAATTTCATTTTGAATAACTGGGGATTTCTCAGATGAAGAATTTCATCTTTTGATTCATCATAGTAATCGTAATAGGAAGATAATCCAGAAGGTACGATTTCTTTTGCAACCTTAATCTCTTTGCCCTTTTTGTTCTTTGTTGATTCTACTTCTACTCTAAATAAGTCCGTAGCATCAATGCTCATAATCTTCAAGCCATTATCTAATATCATTTATTTCCTCGCTTTCTGTGTATTTGGCTATCAGATTTATCCCTTACATAATATGTATCGACACAAGTTATAAAAAACTTAACCCTTTTTTGTAAACTTTTTACAAAACTTATGTTCTTTACATAGATATTATATCATATTCTATGAAAATATCAAGTAAGAGATAAATCTTTTTCGCCAAGTTATAGGTTACTCTGTCATTTCAAAATCTTTTGCTGCTGTTACACCGTTGACCGTACACTTGATAGTGATTGTCTTTCCAATGTAATTATAATCAGAACCAAGTTTAATTCTCTTGCCATTGGTAGAAGTTCCTGCTCTCCATGTGATAAATGATGTATTGTTCGTAAACTCTGTATCTCCAATGAAGCAAGTCCATGTAAAGTCAGCAGTTGTCATATCGGCAATAGTTGTCTCTGTTATATCCTGACCATCTTTATCAGTAAACAGACAACTCAACGACTTATATGAGCCACCAATCTTAATAGTATCTGTAGATGCTGATATGCTCATTGTGTAATTTACATCTGATCCACTACCAGTATTAACAACGGTTATGGTAGTCACGCATGAGTTAGCAGTAATCTCAACTGTACCCTCTTTAAGCAATGTCATAAGACCAGTATCACTAACAGTCGCAACAGTTTCATCAGAAGATGAATATGTTATAGATGGATTATCCACAACATTCCCATTGTTGGTCACAACATAGGTCAACTGATATGTGGTACTCTCATTCATATCCAATGTGGTAACACCTGTATATACCGTCTTATAATTGTCCTGTGGCATTGTCTGACGCTCCATATAGAAATAAGCCAGTCCATTGTTAAAGAATGTATTACCGACCTTATAATAGCCACCAAAGGCATAATATTTATTATCTACTGCAATACCTCTTGCAATGGGATTATCCTGTGTAAACATAGCCACAGCACCATTGACCATACTGAATACACTTCCATGTGCCACAGTCCATTTATCCGATACAACAGACATAGGAACATCTATATACTTATTCTCTGATTGGACAACAAATGTTGTATCACATTTCACTGCAAGAGAAGTAAAATATATATTGCTTTCAATTCCATCTTTAGATGTAACAATAAAATTACTTCCGTTTAATACAAAAATAGTTCCAATATCAATAGGTGTACTCTGAGCATAGAAAAATCTAACCTTACCTTGCGGTGTGGTACTACGCTGATTCCTGCGAAAGAATACATCATACTTGGTATCTGAATTGAAGAAATCTGTAACTGTAATCTTCTCTCTGTTCATGGTCATATCAAATTGCTTCTGTGTACGACCAAATACATTCGCATAATTCATGTATCTCTCCTTTCCAAAACAAAACAATAATAAACCCAAAGAATAACATCTCGTTGAAAACGAGTGGTATCACTTGTTTATTATTAACTCTTATCTACTACTAATATGTGTCACAACTACCCCACTTTTATCCCTATCGTTGTCACGATATTTGGACAACAGTAGGGATTTATTGGGGGTTGTTGTCACCCTAGAAAATCACTTGGTTTTTTTCACAAATTTGCTGTCGTCAAACCATTTCAAGTTACCATTGTTATCTAATGGCAGTTCCATCTTTGAGCCATCATCAAATTCAATCACCTGTGTTACTCTGCCGTTATCTGCCTTGATCCATTTCTTCATAAACATTATTCTCCTTTACATTCTAATTTGTTCTCTGTTTCTGTTCTTCAAGTTATCTAATGGATTGAACTTCTCAAAATCCATCTGCAAATCCTGACCAAACATAGCAAGGTATTCATTCGTGACTGCAATATTACTGTGTCCCATGATGGTCTTTAATCTTACAATATCACCACCTGAGAGAATCCAGTTCTTTGCGAAAGTATGTCGGAATGAATGGATGCTCGTAACATTGACACCATGCTTAATGTTGTAGCGATACACTAATGTCTGCCATGTTCTGTTACTGGCTTGCTCACCATAGTTATTACAAAAGAGAAAATCATCAGGATTTCCACCACGAATATCAAGATACTCTCTCAATATCTCAGATAAAGACGCTGAGAGTGGGATTAACTGCTGTCTACGGTTCTTTGTCTTACGCAACATAATCATTCCATTATCAAAGTCAATGTCCTTGATATGGACGTTTAGAGCCGTACTGAGACGATTTCCAGTAGCAAGCATATAGTTTTCAAACACCCATGTCTTAAACTCCGTAAAAGAGCAACTATTGAGGTCTGGCTTGGCTAATAATTTCTCCAACTGTTCATTCGAGTAAGTTTCCTTAATGTCCTTCTGTGCTTTTGGAAGATGAATTTTGAACGAGGTCATGTAGTTACATTCCATACAATAATATAGAAATGCTCTCACAGACCGTAAATAAGATACGACAGATACATCATTCACATTATGTTCTGTTTTAAGATGATTGGTAAATCCATCCACTGTGTCGATTGTAACCGCACCGATAAGACCACCTTCACAGTAATCTACAAACGGCTGAATCTTATTCTCGTATGACACAATAGATGCTTGGGATAAATTCTTGACACGACACTTCCTGATAAATAAATCATAAGCGTCATCTACAGATAAATTTTTAGATTGATTCATTTGGATTTGTTTCATAAGAACAACCTCACTTTCTGTGTGCTTGACCTCTAAATTTAAGTGAGACAGTTATACGAATACAATAAAAAAACTCATCACTAAAAGCAATGAGTTTTCCCATCTAATGAGACACGGGGGATTCGAACCCCCGACAACTTGATTAAAAGTCAAGTGCTCTACCAACTGAGCTAGTATCCCATCTTCGCCAAAAAGACGAAAATGCCCAGAACCGGAATCGAACCAGTGACACGCGGATTTTCAGTCCGCTGCTCTACCAACTGAGCTATCTGGGCAAAAGATATTTACTATCTTAGTAGCGGGGACAGGATTTGAACCTATGACCTTCGGGTTATGAGCCCGACGAGCTTCCAGACTGCTCCACCCCGCGTTATTTAATTAACCGAAGTTAAATGGATGGAGAAGGATTCGAACCTTCGAAGGCGAAGCCAACAGATTTACAGTCTGCTCCCTTTGGCCACTCGGGAATCCATCCATATAAAAGCCGACAG
>UMFK01005679.1_pt1 | contig 21711 bp, 18 predicted proteins | sample 1964981 | NCBI WGS metagenome assembly UMFK01 (sample SAMEA4836043, study PRJEB28245) | human gut metagenome | biome: gut microbiome; material: fecal sample | place: Denmark | collected 2008
ATCTTTAAGTTTTTCACCAAAGGCTGCTGCAATGTGGGTTAAAGGAAGGTTAGGTCTTGCATTATTAAGATTATGAACGCAATATTGATGCGTGTGGTGCAGCAGGGCGAGACCTTCGCTGTACAGAGCCAGAAGAGTGAGAACGGACAGCTCATGAAATGCAACATCGTGCTGCAGGAAATGGGCGGAAAGTTTGAGAACCAATACGTGGCTACCATGCTCGGAAACATGGCCATGTTTAAACTGGCACCGGGCGACTTGGTGGCGGTGACGCTCAGATTTTCTACACGTGAATATAATGGACAGGTGTTCCAGGATATTCTCTTGACGGATATTTATAAATTTAATTGATTTACTATCAGTCTTATCGATTTGATTGATTTACAGTCAGCTTTATTGATATAATTGGTTTTCAACCAGTTTTATCAGTTTTATTAGTTTTTAATTATTAACCGAGTGGAGTGAGTGAAGGAATCTCCGGAGATAAAGTAGCGCTACGTTTCTCGCTTTCTTTGCTCTTAAATTCACTAAGGTTATGAAAAAGAATTTTAATGACATCCACAAGTTGATGAACTGCCAGCACACTCAGAAGAGTGGTATGGCTTACTACGATGATACGAATTACTTCCTGTTTGCTCCCGATGAGCCTGTGGTGGGCAGCATGCCTCGCTTCCATCGTCTCGGCGTTGCACAGCAGTTGAACGACGGCTCCTTCGAATTCGTTCCGAAGCCGCAGCTCAAAGCGCAGTCGCAGCTGATCAGGAAGCTGGCGCACGGTCGTGTGTCGAAGACCAAGGATGGTGCCATCCAGCTCACCCTGAAGGTTTACTGCGATGAGGGTGTGAACATCAGCGAGACAATTGCTGCCGAGGCTCTGATTGCACGAGATGCCATCGTGGAGTATCAGCTGAAGAGATAGAACAAAGAAGGATTTGGGGCTTTCTAGAAGAAGAGGGTATTTCGAAAGGAAAAGGGTATTTCGAAAGGAAGAAAGAAAGCGTTCCAGTTGTTCCAGTTGTTCCAATTGTTCCAAAAAGGATTTTTAGGACAATATCCTTTTCTTATATATTTATAACTATTTAATATATAAATAGTTATATATATAAGGAAAAGATTTGGAACCCTCAAAAATTTAATTGGAACAACTGGAACTGGAACGCTCCGCCCCACCCCATTTTTCTCTAGAAAGCTCATTATCAATAAATTAAGAGAAAATGAAAACAATAAACTTGAAGTACGATATTTCAAAAACTACTGCTCCAAAGATGCCGAAACTGGGTAAAGGCACCGAATGTGTGCAGCTTTTGCTCTCTCAGGTATCAAAAGACATGCACGAACCCCTGGTTCCGATGTTTTTCCCTATTCTCGGAGCGCAGGTCAGTGAGAGCGAATTTCAGTATCCCGACCTCAGTTGGAAGGAGTTGTGTGGCATGATGGGCAATCTTGTTGCCGATTCGGGCTGTAATAAGGGTCAACTGTCCAACATCGTGGAGGCTATCTGTCACAACATGCGAGAGCACGACAACACGGAGCTGGAGAAACTTGTGGAATGGCAGAAGCAGATGAAGATGAAGTCGGCAAACAAGGAGAAACCTGCCCGCCCCGACGTGAGTTTCTGGTTTCCACCAGCCGACGTTACCAACGCTGCCTTCATCCAGAATGCCATGGCTTGCGAGAAGCTGGGCGAGAGAACGCAATACCTGAATCTGCCCGAGGTGGAGATGGCGGACAGGATGTGCGGCGGGCATAAGCAGATTTCACAGATGCTGCGCAACATCTACGACCGCCAGCGATCGGGTGCCTTGCGAGCCACGGTGGAGGGCGTGACGGGAAATCCCGTGCTCCGTGCCAACCTCACCATCTCCTCCACCCCGTATGCAGCCCGCAAGTTCTACAAGAACGAGCTCTTCAACGGTACTTTTGGAAGAATGATGTTCTCGTTCAAGGCGCGAATGGGACGTGACGGCAGAATTCCGAGACAGGGTAAATACGAGGAGGGGTTCTTTAAGAAGCTGGACGAGTATCTGGTGAAGCTTAGCATCTGCAAGGGCAGGTTCATCATCAAGCCGCTGAATAAGTTGGCCGACCAGTTGGCGGCAGACATGGCTACGCTTGCTGACCTGACGGATGATGATGTGCTGTGGGACATTTCGAAGCGCTCCATCGTGTCGGCGTGGAAGGCGGGTTGCCTGCTCTGGGTGCTTAATAACCAGACTTGGACGAAGTCGATGGGCGAGCTGGTGGAGTGGCTGGTGTATCACGACCTTTGGAGCAAGATGCAGATTTTTGCGGATTTGCTGAACCAGGATGCCGACTCGGTGAGCGAAGCTCAGAGAAGAGGGCCGAAGAATCTGCTGGATGACCTGCCTAATCCTTTCAACGAGTCGCAGCTGGAGGCGCTCCGCATCTCGCTTGGCAAGACGAAGGATGGCACGAAGGGGCAGATTAGGAAATGGGTGTTCCGCAAGTTCATCACTTACTGCAACCAGACGGGGCTTTATACGAAGACGCAGGAGTATCTTACGGGGGCGCCGGGTGAAAAGGTGAAGGGCTGCACTAGCGATGACTGCGGGAAAGGGACGAGCGATGGAATCGCTCGGAACGGTGGCCGGAGAGGCGACTTGAAACTGACTGACGGAGAAAGTGATTACGGATTGGGTTCGGATAAGAAGAAAATGCAAGGAGACTGATTTTATGGAGAAATATGAGATTCAAAAGCTGCGCGACTTGCCTATTGAGGGGGTCGCCGAGCAGCTGGGGATGGTGGTGAAGCGGCACAAGGCACTCTGTCCTTTTCACGCCGACCACCATGCCAGCCTTTCGTTCAACACGAAGAAGAACAGCTGCCGCTGCTATGTGTGCATGGGGGATTCCGTGGGCACCATCGACCTGGTGATGAAATACCTGGGGAAGGATTTCCTCTCGGCTTGCCGATGGCTTGCCAAGGTGAATGGGGTTTATCTGGAAGATGTAAGGAAGGGGGAAACTTCGTCTTTGAAGGGGCCTGCTTCCTTGAAGGGGGCGCATCCGAAGGTGTTTCCATCTTCTTCACCCGCCTCCCAATCCTCTTCCTCATCGGAAGCATCTCCGGAAACTTCTCCGAAAGCATCTTCGGATGCCTCCCTATCCTCTTCCTTCGATGCCGGGAAGTATGCGAGATTCTTTGAGCATCCCTGGCTCAACGGGGCGGCTAGGAGATTCCTTTTCGAGGAAAGAAGGATTGATGAGAGAGTGGCGAGATGGTGCAGATTGACTTCGTGGACGGATAGAAAGGGGGTGAGCTGGCTACAGATTCCCTACTTCGACATGGAGGGGAAGCTGATTGGGATTCAAAACAGGAATTTGGATTATAAGAAGAATCAAGAGAAGATTGCGGATTCGAAGGGTTCATCAAGTTCGGAGGGGTCTTTAAGTTCGGAGGGGTCTTCAAGCCCTGAGGGTTCTTCTAGTTCGGAGGATTCGAAGGATGCTGAGGATTCAAAGGATGCTCCTCGCTTCCGCTTTCCTTATGGTGCCCGATGCAGCATCTATAATCTTCCCGTGGTGAAGATGCTGAAGCCGGGCGAGAAGCTTTTCATTACGGAGGGATGCAGCGACTGCTGGGCGATGCTATCTGCCGGGCACAAGGCAATAGCCATTCCTTCTGCTACGCTGCTGAAGCCGGAAGACAAGAAATGGCTGGCAGAGATGGGAGAACTGCTCCACACGGAGTGGCACATGTTTCCCGATAGGGATGCGCCGGGCGAAAGCCTCTTCATGCAGCTCAAGGAGATTCTGCCCCAGCTGGTGCACCACCAGTTGCCACCAGGATGCAAGGATTTCAGCGAGTATTATCTGAAAGAGAAAAAATAGAGTTTAGTAATTCCTTAAGCAAATAGAAGGATTATGATAAATTGAAGGATTATGATAAATTGAAGGATTATAATAAATTGAAGGATTATGATGATAGAAGATTTCAAGATTCGTATGTACACCAAGAAGGAACTTGCCTTGATGTACTTTCCCGAGAGTTACCCACGCACGGCCGTCAACCATCTGATGGCTTGGATTCGCCGCTGCGACCCTCTATGGGAGAAACTCCTGAAGATGGGATACTGCAAGACGAGCAAATCGTTTTCGCCTAAACAGGTGAAGGCCATCGTTGATTATCTGGGGGAACCGGGATAGGGTTTAAAGTTTTTTTTTTAAATGTGCCGCCATCGCACGGCATCAGCCACCATCGCACAACTGATGGTGGCTGTTTTTGTATCTTTGCATCGTGATTCAGAAAGCGCTGAAAAATCACTTTCCTAGTTGGAGAAAAATATTTTTCCAGTTGGAAAAATGAAAAAAGGCATCTGGGGGATATTCCGGATAAGATAATCCCGGATGCATCAAGTTATCAAAGTAAGTTATCAACCTCGACTCCAAGCCCTGATACGAGTCCTTCTCTTTCTTCTTTCAAAAAAGAAGACGGGAAGTAAATAGGGGGCAAGAGAAGCGTATGAACCCAAATATGAAGGCATTCATCAAGTATCTCATCGTGGCCGTATGCTCTGCCATCGTCACCTTCCTCACCAGCTCGTGTACGGCGGGGCTCGTAATTGGGAAGAACCAGCGGCAGCAGCAGGAAAACAACATCTCGACAAGGGCCGACTCTTCGCACTTCGTGCCTACTATTACTATTCGGTGAAGAAGGTTTGCAAATACGAAGGAACGACTAGGGAGACCAGCGATGGAATCGCTGGGAACGGGGGCCAGAGGGGGCTAGCTGGGGACCAAAGGGGGCTAGAGAGGGTACACCCTGAAAGGGGAAAAGCTTTATCATTATTTTTATATTTTATTAACAATTTAAATTTCAAGGAATTATGGCAATTAATCTGAAGGCAAAGGAAACTCTCATTCAGGTGGGTGAGTTGAAAGGTAAGTATCGTTTCGTGCTCGGCACTGAACTTTACAGTAAGCTCTCTGAGAGCAAGGTGATTAAGGAGGCGGCTCTCCGAAGTGGTGTGAGCCGTGGCGTGATGCAGGCATGCTGGGATGCTGCCGGCGAGGTGATCAAGGCGTGGGCCACCGAAGGCCACTCCGTAGCTATTCCTGGTTTGGGAACCATGAGATTCGGCGTGAGAGCCAAGAGCGTGGAAACCGTGGCGGAAGTGGCAAGTGGACTCATTACTGCCCGACGCGTTATCTTTACGCCTAATGTGGACATCAAAGAGGAGTTGCAGCGTACCGCTATACAGATTACCTGCTACGATAAGGATGGCAAGGTGATCAAGAACGTTACCTCGGGCGATGGCGGCAGCGTGGAGGACCCGGATAATACTCCAGGTGGTGGTGATAATAATCCTGGTGGTGGTTCAGGAACGAATGGTGGTGGTTCTGGAACTAATGGTGGTGGTTCTGGAACAAATGGTGGTGGCTCCGACAACACCGGTGGCGGTTCCGACAACACGGATTCTGGCAAGACTGATACCGGCGACAACGGTCACGTTAATTTATAGAAAAGAATACGAGTAGAGCAAAATGCTTAGAATTGAAAAGCAAAATGCTTGGAATTGAAAAGCAAAATGCTTGGAATTGAAAAGCAAAAAGTATTCTGATTTAGAACCTGCCGTTTTTTGATGTTAAAATAAAGATGCTACATGGCAAGCATGATTCATATCTCATGATTCATGCCCCATGTAGCATCTTTTCTTTTTATGCAAATATGCAAACTTTACATTCAAATTCTAATATGCAAACAGCAGCGGCAGTACAAACGTCATTACTACGCCGATGATAATCTGCAAAGGTAATCCTACCTTTACGTAATCCATAAACGTGTAGCCTCCGGCCTTCATCACCAGCGCATTAGGAGGGGTGGAGAATGGAGAGGCAAAGCACATGCTGGCTCCCAGAGTCACCGCAAAGAGGAAGGAGTATGGACTCACGCCCACCTGCTGCGCTGCCACCAGGGCTATCGGAGCCATCAACACGGCGGTGGCGGTGTTGCTGATAAACATCGTCATCAGCGAGGTGGTGAAGTAAATGCCGGCAAGCAGAGCCGTAGGACCCATCGCTCCCAAACTGTCCACCAGCCCCTGGGAAACCAAGGCCGAGGCTCCCGTCTTCTCCAGCGCCGTTGACATCGGCATCATGGCGGCTATCAGCACGATGCTCTCCCAGTTGATGGTCTTGTAGGCAGCCTCCACGTTGCGGAAACAGCCGGCAAACACGGTGAGCAGTCCGGCTATGATTACTGCCGTTACCGGAGCCACTGGGATGAAATCGAACACCATCATGGCTATCATCAGGAGCATGATGGCTGCTGCCACGGGCGCCTTGTAATCAAGCAACACCTTGTCGGCAGTTTTCTCGGGCTGATCCAAGACCACCCAGTTGGTGGTGTCGGCGGTGAGGTGCGCCAGGTTGGTCCATTCGCCCTGCACCAGCAGCATGTCGCCCACGTGCAGTTTGGCGGCTATCAGATTATCCGTGATGTATTCGCTGCCGCCTCTGCCTCCCTCAGAAGAAGAAGAGGATGATGAGCCTCGCTTCACACCCAGCACGTTGATGCCGAATCGCTTGCGCAGGTTGGCCTCGCCTATGCGCAGGCCGACAAAGTTGGAGGTTGGCATCACCACTATCTCCGTCAATCCCAGGTCGTAGAAATCAATCTTCACGTCCTTCATCTTCCGGAGTCCGTAGTCCTGGGCAAAGCGCTGCATCTTCTGCTCGTCACCTATTATATATAAGGTATCGTGCACCTGTATGGTGCTGCTGCTCTTGGCCATGTTCTGGTTCACATCCTTCACCAGCCCGAGTCGCGATTTCTTTTCGTTTCTAATCTCGATGATGCTCACGCCGTATTTCTTCTGGATGCTGAGTTCCTTCAGGGTCTTGCCCACGATATCAAGCTGATTGCCGTTTTCATCGCGGGCGGCAGAGGTGCGGCTGCTGGGCACGATGTAGCGATGCAGGTTGTCGAGCAGCCGGTATTCATCCACCAGGTCGTCGAGCGACTTGGCGTTTTTCTTTTTCTTGTTTCCCTGGCTTTTGCTGAGGAAGATTTTGCTCAGGGGCATGAGCACGATGATGCCGATGGCGATGACGATGATGCCCACGGGGAAGAAGCTGAAGAAGGCGAGCGGCTGATAGCCGGCTTCGGTGAGCACCTCGTCGATGACCAGGTTGGGCGGCGTACCGATGAGTGTGAGCATTCCGCCCAGGCTTCCGGCGAAGGCGAGGGGCATGAGGAATCGCGACGACTGCATGCCCGATCCGGCTGCGATGCTCATGATGATGGGCATCATGAGGGCCACGGTTCCGGTGTTGCTGACGAAGGCTCCGATGAAGGATGTAACGAGCATCACCAGCAGGAAGGTGATGGTTTCGTTGCCTCGCGAGAGTGCCATGAGCTTATTGCCCGTGAGCTTGGCGAGGCCCGTCTGCATGATGGCTCCACCCACCACGAAGAGTCCTATCATCATGATGACGATGGGCGATGAGAAGCCAGCCAGGGCTTCGGCGGGGGTAAGGATTCCGAGAACCAGCAGGGCTGCCAGGGCTGTGAGCGCCACGATGTCGGCCCTCACCCTGCCCCATATAAACATGGCAACCGTAATAACTAATATGATAAGTGTTACTGTCATGCTATATTTTTTTAAGATTTATATATTACTATTTTTTGTTTTTCCGAGAGACTTTCGGAGAAATTACGAGCCGGAGCTTTTATTTTTCCGAGCTTCTGGCTTTTCCCCTGAAGCTATTGCCAGCCAGGGCAGATTCGCAGTTCTGGCAGAGCTTTTCGGATGCCGTGTGATGCTTGAAGCCTTCTATCAGCGCCTGCGCCCGGGGCGAAGCGAGAATTTCTTCGAGAGATTGATGCAGAAGATTGCCCAGCACCACATCGCCATCGTGGTCGAGGCAGCAGGGCACGAGGCTTCCGTCGGAGAGGACTCCTATCTGCTTGATCAGGGCCTTGCAGAAAAGCTGCTTCTTTTCTTTTTTAGAAGATTTCTCCCCCAATCCATTCTCCGATTCCTTTTCCGATTCCTCCTTCAGATTCTCTTCCGATTCATTCTTCAAATTCTTTTCCGATTCATCCTTTAGATTCTCTTCCGATTTCTCCCCAGCCGTAGGCCATTCGAATTTCCGGTCGAATTCCAGATAGAGATGGTCTGAGAGGCGGAAGCCGTCGGGGCGCTCCTTCCAGGGTTTCGGCACGTATTGTTCGATGAGCCTCATCACCTCCTCGTTTTCCTTGTCTCTTCCGCCCTGGTTCCAGAGTCGAAGCACCATGCAGGTGCCCTTTTCGGCTGCCTGCACGGAGAATTGCATCACCTCCTGCATGTAGCCAGCCAGTTCGCCCCGGGCATTACTTTCGTGCGAATGCAGCGAGAGCTGGATTTTATGGGGCAGGGCTTCGAGCAGCGGCAGGCAGCGATGGAGCAGGGTGCCATTAGATGTGAGCACGGTTTTGAACCCTTTTTCATTTGCCGTTCTGATAAACTGCGGAAGCAGCGGATGGAGCAGCGGTTCGCCCATCAGGTGGAAATAGAGGAAGCTCACCTTACCCCTCACCCTATCTGTGAGCAGATTGAATTCCCCGGCACTCAACTGCCTTTTCCGGCGATGATGCTTGGGGCAGAAATCGCAATTCAAATTGCAGGTATTTGTTATTTCGATGTAACAGCGGTCTATCATATTTCTTATTTTATTAATTGAGCCTATTTTTTAAATTGAGCCTATTTTATTAATTGAGCACACTTTAAGAAAAGGCTCAGTTATTAAATGAATTCCATTCAACTGCAAAGATACGGCAAAAAATAGAAAAACGAGAAAATATTCAAGAAAAAAAACATCTTCCTACATTTTGTCACAAATTCAACCCCCTATCCCGTTATTTTATAGGCAAATTCTCTATAGAAATAGCCACTTTTTTCTTTTCAATGCTAATATTTCTAAATTTAATGAAGAAAAATCCAGAAAACTGCAATTTATCCATCGGTTTTCATTATCTTTGCAATCAGAATAGCAGCATTCGGACATCTGAAACCAAGCATTCAATTTTGAAACCAAGCATTCAATTCTGAAACAAAGCTTTCACCCCGTCCGTTTGCACTACGAGTTCAATCAATTCAAAGAATAACTTTAGAAGACTTAAATGACTGTTAGTAATGGAACAAAACAAAGTAAAGCCAGCTGAAGGCAAGCTGGGTATCATGGTCGTAGGTTGTGGTGCAGTTTCTACCACATTCATGACAGGTGTTTTCATGGCTCGCAAGGGACTTGCAAAGCCAGTAGGTTCAATGACTCAATACGATAAGATTCGCGTGGGCAAGGGGGCAGACAAGAAGTATCTGCACTACAAGGACATCGTGCCTATCGCCGACCTCAACGATATTGTATTCGGCACTTGGGATGTTTATCCGCAGAATGCTTACCAGGCTGCCATGTATGCCGAGGTTTTGAAGGAGAAAGACATCAACCCTGTGCGCGAGGAGCTGGAGAAGGTGGTGCCTATGAAGGCTGCCTTCGACAAGAACTATGCTAAGCGCCTGGATGGCGACAACGTGAAGGATTGCAAGACCCGTTGGGAGATGGTAGAGGCGCTGCGCCAGGACATCCGCGACTTCAAGGAGAAGAACGGCTGCTCTCGCATCGTTGTGGCTTGGGCCGCATCTACAGAAATCTACGTACCGGTAGATATGGAAATCCACGGCTCATTGGCAGCTCTCGAGGCTGCGATGAAGGCTGACGACCGCCAGCACATCGCCCCATCTATGTGCTACGCCTACGCTGCCCTTACCGAGGGTGCGCCTTTCATCATGGGTGCGCCTAACACCACAGTGGATATTCCAGCTATGTGGGAACTCGCAGAGAAGACCAAGATGCCAATATCAGGCAAGGATTTCAAGACGGGTCAGACCCTGGTGAAGAGTGGTTTCGCTCCTATCATCGGCACCCGCTGCCTGGGCTTGAACGGATGGTTCTCAACCAACATTCTGGGCAACCGCGACGGTCTCGTTCTCGATGAGCCAGCCAACTTCCACACCAAGGAGGTGAGCAAGCTCTCTACCCTGGAGACTATCCTGAAGCCAGAGGTTCAGCCAGACCTCTATGGCCACGGCAACGATGAGGACACCCAGTATTACCACAAGGTTCGCATCAACTACTATCCACCTCGCAACGATAACAAGGAGGGTTGGGACAACATCGACATCTTCGGCTGGATGGGTTATCCTATGCAGATTAAGATTAACTTCCTCTGCCGCGACTCTATCCTTGCTGCTCCATTGCTGCTCGACCTCTGCCTGCTGAGCGACCTTGCTGCCCGTGCCGGCCGTTACGGCACCCAGCGCTTCCTGAGCTTCTTCCTCAAGGCGCCAATGCACGACTACACCAAGGGCGAGGAGGCTGTGAACAACCTCTACCAGCAGTACACCATGCTGAAGAACGCCATCCGTGAGATGGGCGGTTACGAGGCTGATGAGGAGATTGACTAATCATTTGTTTTAATTAAATTAAGAAGTAAGTTTTTTTGTAAAATATTCTCAATTTTCCCGATAGAGGCAGATTTCTGTTCTTTATCGGGATTTTTTATCATCTAAAGAAAAATAGTGCAGAGATAAAAAATCTGTGGAAATCTGTGTTAATCTGTGAAATCTGTGGGACAATTAATACGCCCACAGATTTCACAGATCAACACAGATTTATCATTTTTACAGTACTTTCAAAAGTTGAACTGAAAAAAAATCAAAAAGAAAGGAAAACCCTTGCATAATACAGATATTTATACTAACTTTGCAAAAAAATAAACTAGCAGGATTCAAATCCAAAGCTAAAAATAAGAATCATAAATATCAGAAGAATGACAAAGAAAGGTAAACATACGGTATTATTCATTTGCCTGGGCAACATCTGCCGTTCGCCTGCAGGCGAGGGCATCATGAAGAGCCTGGTGGAGAAGGCAGGGCTGCAGGATGAGTTTGAAATTGATTCTGCGGGAATAGGAAACTGGCACGTGGGGCAGCTGCCTGATAGCCGCATGAGAAAATGCGGAGCTGAGCATGGCTACAACTTCAACAGTCACGCCCGCCAATTTCAGAAATCAGACTTCAAGAAATTTGAAACCATCGTGGTGATGGACAATGAAAACTATCGTGCCATCACCTCTATGGCTTCCAGCCAGGCGGATAAGGATAAAGTGGTTCGCATGGCCGATTTCCTGACGACTCATCGTGAATACACCAGCGTGCCCGACCCGTACTACGGCGACTACAGCGACTTTGAGCTGGTTATCACGCTACTCGAAGATGCCTGCCAGGAGTTGCTGAATAGTATTATGAATCAATAGGAAATGCAGAAAAGGCTCATCGCAGAAAATGCCGATGAGCCTTTTTTATTTATCTGTAAACATTAAAAGCTTATTTATCTGTAAACATTAAAAGCGGAAGCTTACATCCACACCGCATTGGAATGGGTTGCCACGCTGGGCAAAGTATTCACGCTTGCCCGTAGCCGCATTATCCACGGCAAAGGTGTTGTAATTGGTATCCGTAAGGTTCTTGCCCCACAGATTCAACTGCACCTTGCCCAAATCGAAGGCCACGTGCGCACCCAACACGGCATAAATATCCTGACCATAACTGTTGGCATTATCCCAATAGGTCTTGCCCTGCATGTTGACGTTGGCACCCAGAACCATGCTACGCAAGAGGCTGGAATCAAACTGCAGGCGATAATCTGCCATCGCCGAGAGAGTGTGCTCCGGAACATAAGGCACCTTCTTATCCTTGTAGCTCACGGCCTTATCTCCTTCGCCATCCGTGTATTCGTCAAACTCGGCTCGGGTGTAACCATAATTCAGCATCCAGTCGAGTTTGCCGTTGGCAAGCTGTCCGCGCAGGGCAGCCTCGATGCCGCAGCTGTGGCTCTTGCCGGCATTCACCATCATTCTTCCGAAACCGTAGTTGCCAGCCATCACGGAGAGCTGCTGGTTCTTCACCTTCATGTAGAAAGCACCCAGGTCGAAATGAAGCGCATGGTCGAAGAGATTGAGATGGGCTCCCACCTCGTAGTTCCAGGAAACTTCAGGCTTGTACGAAATCGTCTGGTTCACCTTTTCGTAATCTTCCGGCGTATGAGGCACGTCGTAATCGCCACGCATCGCCTGCTGGCGGTGGGCATTCAGTTCGGTTTGCAGAATGTCGCTGAACATCTGGATATTGTATCCTCCGGCACGGTAGCCCTTGCTCACGGTGGCGTAGAGATTGCTCTGCTGGTCGTCGAGCTGGTAGGTGATTCCTATCTTCGGCAAAATCTGGTTGTAATCATCTTTCGCCTTTCCATCCAGGGCACTCTTCAGGGTAAAGGTGGCCTTCTGCCCCATCATGTTTGCCGTCATTGCCATGAAGGCAGCCGACTGATAATGGATGCTGGTGTGCATCAGGTCGTAGCGGATGCCGAGCGTAGCCACCAGTCGGGAGGTGAGGTTGAAATTGCTCTCGTGATAGAAACCCAGGTTGGTTTGCGGCGTATGGTAAACGCCCGGAGCGCCCATGCTCACCGCCATGCTGATGCCGCCCGCCTTCTCTATCGCAGCCGTAGCAGCCGCATTGGCCGCAGCCTCGGGCATTCCCTTATCCATCATCGTCTTCACCATCGAAGCATGGATGGCGGAATACATCTGCTGCTGAATGGGGTTGCCTATCTGCGTGGTCATCGCCTCATCAAAGAACACGGGTCCATTGGTCTTCAACCATTGTCGGGAGAAGAATCCACCCACGGCCCAATTCCAGAATCCGCCCACGGCATGATTGCTCTTGAAGGAGAGTTCCTGGGTGAAGGAGTTCTGAAGCTGCTCCTGCAGGATGTGCATGTAGGGAGCAGAGAGATAATCCTGATCCATGAGCATGCGGTCTTTCAGATACTGGTAGCTGGTGACGGATGAGAAATCGAAGCCCCTGCCCGAATAGCCCAGCTTGAAACCCGAGATGAGATTGTTTCTTCTATAGGTGCCGGGGAAGGTAGAGGCAGGCAAATCCGCCTTTCCGGTTTCCAGATTCAGCTTGCCATAAGGAAATCCATTCTGATCTACGTATTGGTAATTGGCAAGCACATCCATCTTCCAGCCCGAATTGAAGCGAGCCTTGAGCTGCAGTTTGCCGCCAGCCTCATCATATTGGTCGGAACGTTCGCCCGTGAAGGTGTTTCTGAAAAATCCCTTTTCTCCCTCGTAGAAGCCCGCCAGGGAAAGGGCGAGATGATTATTGAACTTATGATAATGGGCTGCCTCTACGTTGCGATAATACTTGCTTCCGTAACTGAGCTTTACCTCAGAGCCTTGATAATCAAATGGATTGTGGGAATACATTTTTACCAATCCGCCCTCCGTATTCTGACCGTAGAGGGTTCCCTGAGGACCGCGGAGCACATCCACCCTACTCAACTGGTAGTTGTGGAGATTGAAAGCCGACTTGCTCATCACGGGGATTCCATCGAGATAGAGTCCGATGGCAGGACTGTTGACACGGCTGCCGATGCCTCTTACGTAAACTGAAGAAGAGAGTCGGCTGCCGTAATTCGGCATCACGAAATTGGGAACAAAAAGTGAAAGGTCTCTCAAATCAGAGGCTCCCATTTTCTTCATCAAGGAACTGCTCATAGAAGTGCTGCTGAGTGCCTGCTGGCGGAGTCGCATCACCTCCTTGGGTTGTGAAACGACCACCACTTCGTCAATATCAAATACCTTGCTGCTATCCGACAGGGAAGTATTTTCGGCATGGGCAGCAGTTGGGGCTGCATCGGTCTTAGCAGCCACAGTTGCTGAATGGGCTGCATCAGCTACAGTTGCAGCATCAGCCGATACGGGCAAGACGATGCCGCAACCCGCCATCGCCATCATTACGATTCGATTCATAATATCCTGTTTTTTATTATCTTTTTCGTTATCTTTTTTGTTATCATTCTAAAATCGGGTGCAAAGGTAATAAGAAAAAAAGAAATAGGGAATCCCCATTAATTAGGAAATCCCCATTTTTCGAAGTTTAAGGAGAAGATGAAAGGCTTCACCTTATTATATTATGCATTGAGTCCACTTAATCAGAAACGCCTATTTTATAAGCAGTTTGATAGATTTGAGTTTTTTAAGAGAAATAAATCGGGAAAAATGCCATTGTTTCACTAAAACTTTGTATCTTTGCAAAGAATAAGTTTAAACAATAAAGAAAACATTAGATTATGCCTAAAGTACTTCTTTATATAACTGCCAAAATAATATGGAACTTTCTGTTTTACAATACAGACTTCCATGAAAACAGAGCTCATGTTCATGTTGGTAAACGAGGAACAGAAGAACTTTGTAAAATTTGGCTAGAGCCAAATGTTGAATTGGCAAAACAAGGTGACTTAACAGACAAACAAGTCAAAGAAGTCATTGAAATCGTAAAAAAATACCAAGCGAAATTACTCCATCAATGGAAGCAATTCAAGGAAGGTAAAACAATAAGAATAATAAAAATTAAAAAGTAAGAATATGTATCAGAAAGAAGGTTATTGGGATGTGAAGCCAAAGATAAAGGCTTTATCTTTTCCCAAAAGAGGTAAGTTTGAAGTTACCCTGCAAGATGGCCGTTCCATAACGATGCCTATCTCTGCTTTCCCAAGCATGAAAAAAGTGCCTGTAAAAGAAAGAAACAATTGGTATCTCATGGGGGGTGGCTTTACTTGGGACTCTTGTCCTGAAGTAATCCATATTGAACAGATTTTGGGTAACTACGCCAATTACGCCCACGAGCAAGATGCCTAAAATAAAATTTAGGGAGTACCCAGCAAATTCAAAATTGCTGCTGATACTCCCTTTTTCTTCTTTATACAGTAATCTCACCTTATATTACACCGTAATCTCGCCCGAACCATAGCAGCGATGATGGTTCTCATCATACACTACGCAAAACTGACCGGGAGCCACGCCGTGAATCGCCTCCTCTGAATGAATCATCCATCTGCCATCTTCGAGCTTTTCGATAGTAGCTGGATGATACTCCGGCGTATGGCGAATCTTGAACGTTACTTTCTGCATCGCCACCTCGCGGGTGAGGAAATGGAAATCCTGCAATGGGAAATCCTGCTTGTAAGCCGACTGAGGGTCGTAACCATGACTCACATACAGAATATTGTTCTCCACATCCTTCTTAATCACGAACCAAGGACCGCCGCCGAAGCCCAGCCCCTTGCGCTGGCCGATGGTGTGGAACCACAAACCCTTGTGGCCACCGATGCGCTTGCCCGTCTCCATCTCTATCACGTCACCCGGCTTCTCGCCCAGGTATCGGCGGATGTAATCGTTATAGTTAATCTGTCCCAGGAAGCAAATTCCTTGACTATCCTTGCGCTTGGCATTAATCAAATGCTCCTCTTCGGCTATCTCACGAATTTCATTTTTGATGTGATGACCGATAGGGAAAATCGCTTTTTTCAATTGCCAACTCTCTATCTGAGCCAGAAAATCGGTCTGGTCCTTCACGGGATCAGGACTCGTAACGAGCCATTTGTCGCCGTTCTCATCCGTCTCGGTCTGTGCATAATGACCTGTGGCGATGAGGTCGTAGTTGTGCCCCATCTTCTCATCGAAGGCACCAAACTTGATGAGCCTGTTGCACATCACATCGGGGTTCGGAGTGAATCCCGCCTTCACCTTATCCATGGTGTAGCGAGTCACCTCGTTCCAGTATTCCTGGTGACAGTCAATTACTTGCAGCTTGCAGCCATACTTGCGTGCCACGGCTGTAGCCATCTCCAGGTCTTCCTCAGAAGAACAGTCCCATTCCTCCTTCTCTTCCGGTCCAATCTTGATGTAGAAGCAGTCAGGATGCAAGCCCAGACGGGCAAATTCCCACACTACCACCGAACTATCTACGCCGCCCGAAAGCAGCACGGCAATTCGCTTGTCCTTCACCTCGGCAAGAAACTGCTCGTCTCTGGTCTCCAATTCCTTTTCTCTTGGAGTATCTGTTATCATCTTATCCATTTATTCGATATTTACTATTCTATTTTCAATTCAATTTTCCAATAACTAAATCTGAAGGCAAAGTTACAATAAATTCCGCAAAATAGCACCTACTTTCTCATAAAAATCTATTATTTCCCCGAAAACTTTTCCTTTCCCCAGCAAAATCCCCATCCATCCGCTTTATTTCCTATCGAAAATACTTATAGCAAAAATCGGCTTATTCCAACACCAATCCTTTTTTGCTTTCGATTTTATCCATACCTTTGCAATCGAAAATCAGAGATATGCGAGTATAGTAAAATACTACAACAAGCATAGAAGATGGCGAAAGTAGTTATGGTAGAAATCAATAACATATAAAAGAAGAAATAAAAATAAGAAATCAATAACATATAATATAAGAATATGGATATCTTAAAAAATCTGTTTTATGGCTTCCCTGACCTATGGGGAGGCGGAGTAGCCCACTCCGTGCTGATCCTGGCGTTGGTCATCACCCTGGGTTTGAGTTTAGGAAAGTTGAGAGTGAAGGGTGTTTCCCTGGGATTGGCTTGGATTCTCTTCATCGGCCTCATCTTCGGTCACTTCTCTCTCAATCTCGACGAGCATCTGCTCCACTTCCTCAAGGAGTTTGGACTGATTCTCTTCGTCTATTCCATCGGTCTGGAAGTAGGACCAGGTTTCTTCGCTTCGTTCAAGAACGGCGGCAAGAGTCTCAACCTGCTCAGCATCATCGTGGTGGCATTGAGCATCGTTACCACCCTCGCCATCTTCTCGTTCTCGGGAACATCCATCACTTCTATGGCTGGTATTCTCTCGGGTGCCGTTACCAATACCCCGGGTCTTGGTGCTGCCCAGCAGGCATTCAGCGACCTGCGCCACATCGATGCTCCATCCATCGCAGCCGGCTACGCCATCGCCTACCCTATGGGTGTGCTCGGCGTTATCCTCTCCTTTATTATATTAAGGTACGCGTTACGTATTAATAAGAGCGAGGAGGAAGCTGCTGCCAAGCGCGGTATGGGACACCTGGAGGCGATGACCCTGAACACCTTCTCTGTAAAGGTGACCAACCAGATGGTATTCGGCGACACCATTAAGCAGATGAGAGAAATCTTGAAGCGCGACTTCATGGTTTCCAAGATTATCCGCAAAGATAGCGATAGGCACGATGAGGTGGTGAACGGTCAGACCCAGATTAACGAGGGCGATATTCTGCAGATTGTTGCCAACCCTACCGTAGAGGAGCCTGTCATTGCCCTGCTCGGCGAGAAGGTGCAGGTGAGCGACGAGAAGTTTGGTGAGGATTTGATTACCCGCCGCATCCGCATCACCAAGCCAGGCATCAACGGCAAGAGCATCAGCCAGTTGCAGATTCGTTCAAGCCTCGGCGCCAACATCACCCGTGTTAACCGCAACGGTGTGGATCTGATTGCCACTCCACAGCTGAAGCTTCAGTTGGGCGACCGTGTTACCGTGGTGGGTACCGAGCTTGCCATCGCCCATACCGAGAAGGTTTTGGGTAACCAGATGAAGCGCCTCAACTACCCTAACCTGATTCCTATCTTCCTGGGCATCATGCTGGGTTGCATCGTGGCAAACATCCCATTCTTCATCCCAGGCATCAACGAGAGCCTGCGTCTCGGATTGACCGGCGGTCCACTGGTAGTTGCCATCCTGATAGGTTACTTCGGGCCGAAGTACAACCTCGTGACCTACAACACCATCTCGGCCAACCTGATGCTCCGCGAAATAGGCATCTGCATCTTCCTGGCTTGCGTGGGACTGGGCACCGGCGAACAGTTTATCCAGACCGTAGCATCAGAAAGCGGAATGACCTGGATTCTCTACGGCGTTGCCATCACCATGATTCCAATCATCATAGGCGGCATCATCGGAAGATACGTGTTCCACATCAACTATTACACATTGCTCGGTGTATTGGCAGGCGCCAACACCAACCCATCTGCCCTGGCTTACGTGCGTGAACAGACTTCGGCAGATGCACCATCTGTGGGCTATGCGAATGTTTATCCATTTGCCATGTTCCTCAGAATCGTAACCATTCAGATTATCATTTTCGTATTCGGATAAATTAAATATATGGAAGAAAAAAACATGAAGACCTGCGACTGCGCAGAGAAAGGCATCAACAATTGCAACTGCAAGGAAATAGCAGAAACAGAACTGAGAAGAAAACTCGACTTGTTGTTACGCACCGGTAGCATCCTTATGGAGAGTGCTGCCGACACATCGCGCATCATGCGAACGATGAAGCGTGCAGCAGCTTTCCTCGGACTCGACGAACGCTACATGCACCTCTACATCAACTGGAATGTGCTGATGGTGAACTATAGCGACGAGGCGCATTCCTTCTCCAAATTCCAGCGCTGCGAGAAGCACGGTATCAACCTTACCTCCATTTCGCAGGTAAGCAAGCTCACCTGGACAGCCATCAAGGAAAACTATTCGCTCGAACAGTATGAGCAGGCCCTGAACGACATCAAGGCTACCCCACGCAGCTTCACCCCATGGCAGGTGGCTATAGGCGGCGGATTTGCCTGCGGCGGATTCTGCATCCAGTTTGGTTGCGACTGGCCAGCGTTCTTCTTCTGCTCCCTGGCAGCCATCCTGGGCTTCCGCCTGAGAATGTTCCTGCCTACCAAGGGCTGCAACAACTATGTAGCCATCGGTATTTCGGCATTTGTGGCAACGCTGATTGCGTGGCTCACCTCGTTCCTTTCGCTCAACCCATCCATTGCAGCCGCCCTTCCGGGCTTCATGCATTCAGATACCCCTTGGCACCCGTTGATGGCGTGCGCCCTCTTCATCGTGCCGGGAGTTCCGCTGATCAACTTCGTGAGCGACATGCTCGACGGCTACATCGAGGTGGGAATGGTTCGTGCCCTGAACACCCTGCTGATGATCTTTGCCATGGCATTCGGCATTGCCTTTGCCATCCAGGTTTGCCACATCGACAACTTCGTGAAGGATCTTACGATGACTCCTCACCACGAATACTGGGAGTTCGCCATTGCGGCAGCCGTATCGGCAATGGGCTTCTCTACCATCTTCAGCATTCCTAGACGCCTGTTGCCAGTTGTGGCTGTGGGCGGCATCATCGCCGTTTGCTTCCGCAACTTCGTGAACCTGGGTCCATCCAACGGCAACATCGGTCTCGACATGGGCTTGAGCATCGGTTCGCTTGCCGGTTCTGCGCTCATCAGCGTCATCGTCATCAAGGCACGCCACTGGTTCCACACCCCTCACCAGTGCATCACCATTCCTAGCGTCATCCCGATGGTACCTGGAGTCTTGATGTATCGTGCCCTGTTTGCCTTCATCGACATGCACGGCGTGGTAGGCGAGGTAACCGTGGGTATGAACAACCTGATCAAGGCTTCGCTCGCCATCATCTGCATCGCCCTGGGTGTTGCCATTCCTAATGTATTCTTCCGCCGCTTCATCGCCGACAACCGCAAGCGCCGACTCCTCAACATGCTGGTGGAAAGAAAGAAGAAGAATGGCGAATTCGTGGATCTGCACGAAGTGGAAATCAAGTAAGATTGTTTTTCATCTCCCACAGATTTAAATCTGTGGGACATTGAAACATACAGATTACAGGATTTATCTGATTATTTTGCCCGAAAGCAGGGCTAATTAAAATAAAAGTTTTATCTTTGCACGCGCAATTATAAGACTAGTGAAAAAAGGAAAATGGAAATACGACAACTCAAATATTTTCTGAAGGTAGCCGAGACGCTCAATTTCTCAGAGGCATCGCGCAAGCTCTACATCACGCAGAGCACCCTCTCGCAGCAGATTTCGCATCTGGAACAGGAAATAGGCTTGCCGCTCTTCGAACGTAACTCGCACGAGGTTTATCTCACCGAGGCAGGAAGAGAGCTTCTTCCCTATGCCCAGAATGCCGTAAACTGCACCATGGCTTGCGTTGACCACATGAACGACCTGAAGGAGATGCTCACCGGCGAGCTGAACATCGGCGTTACCTACTCCTTCAGCAACATCATGGCAGAAACGCTCATCGCCTTCCTCCATGCTTATCCTCACGTGAAGCTGAACATCCAGTACCGTTCGATGCAGGAGCTGATGGATGGTTTGAAGAAGCGTGAACTCGACCTTGTGCTTGCCTTCAAGCCAATCAAGACCGACAAGGCGATAGACAGCCGTGCCATCTTCAGCAACCGCTTGGCGGCGATTGTGAACGAGAATCATCCCTTGGCCCGCCTCTCATCGGTGAAGCTCTCTGAGCTGGAGCGCTACGACCTCATCCTTCCATGCAAGGGTATGCAGGCCCGCAACGCCTTCGACTATCTGATAGACGGCAAGGATCTCGACTTCAAGATTATGGTAGAGGTGAACAATGTGAACATCATCTTCGACCTCTTGCATCGCAGCAACCTGGTAACGGTGCTTTCAGAATCCACCACCATCCTGGAAAAAGGCATGAGAGCGATTCCGCTAGATGCTGCCGACAACGAGATGGATGGCTGCATCCACATCCTGAAGGATGCGTACATGAAGAACTCGGCGCAGGAGTTCATCCGCATGCTGAGCCAGAGCACCAGCATCCTCGCCAACTTTGCGCTGAAGGATATTCTGAGATAAGGAAGATGATTCTTATAAGAAAGAAGATGATTCTGAAGTAAGGAAAATAAAATAAGAAGAATAAAGGGAAAGATTATAATTCAATCTTGCAAGGCTGTCTCCGATTTCATTGCGGAGGCAGCCTTGATTCGTTTATTGCAGATAAGCAGGTCAACAATCTGTTACCCCATGCTTTCTAACACAAAAGCATCATGGGAACCAGTCTAAGATGAACGACCTTCGTAACACGGGCAGAAGAACCGTTTACCCAAAGGTGATTTGCAGAAGATAGGAAAATAAGAAAAAAACATGAATTATAGTTAATTAAAGTTTGGAATCATTATCATTTCCGGATTTTATATTATATTTGCAGCAGAAAATACGAGCCAGACAACTAGCAGCTAACAAGTAGCAACCAGACAACCAGCAGCTAGTATTGGTTCAAGAGATTAAATAAAATATTTAGTAACTCAAAACAAAAACATTAGCAACATGAAAAGAACATTCATTACAGCATTCTTCGCCATGTTACTGGCACTCATCACAGTATCGTGCCACAGCGATGATAACGAGATTGGTTACGCAGATTTGCCAACAACGGCACAGCTGTTTGTAAAGCAATATTTTGCAGATGCAACATACTCCCGTGTGGAGAAGGAGAAAGACAACGGCACGTGGGAATACGAAGTATGGCTCAACGACGGCACTCAAGTGGAGTTCAATGAAAAGGGAGAATGGACGAGCATTGAGTGTAAATACTCTACCCTGCCAGCAGGCATCATCCCTGCTGCCATCCTGGCAGACATAGCACAGAGATATCCTGACCTGAAGCCTTACAAGATAGAAAAAGAGGTTGGCGGATATGAAATCGATATTCCAGGATTTGACCTCTATTATACCTATAGCGGCGAATTCATCCGTGCGGAAATCGACAGATAAAGACAGCAGCGGCAAAGCGCAGGATTCCTGTGTCTTGCCGCTGTCTCTTTCCTATCAGCCATATTTTTTTAACTTTTCTCCCCAAATCCTTGCGAGTTTCAAAATAATATATTATCTTTGCGGTATTGATTTTAAAGACAGATGATTATGAAGTACTTAGACCCTAAGGCAGACCTTACGTTCAAGAA
>UMFK01032645.1_pt1 | contig 21483 bp, 16 predicted proteins | sample 1964981 | NCBI WGS metagenome assembly UMFK01 (sample SAMEA4836043, study PRJEB28245) | human gut metagenome | biome: gut microbiome; material: fecal sample | place: Denmark | collected 2008
TCAGGATGCTGTCGATGAGGTGGGTTACCTGATAGGTATCCTTTGCCTTGCCCGGTTCATAGCCTGCTTCCTGCAATGCACCATGAATGAAACCGTATTTGGCATCCATGATGGCTGTTTCGCTATCCTCCAGAGTCTCTTCCTTCACACGCTTGGCAGCCTCATCACGGGCTGCGAAGATTTCCTTGGCCGATTTCAGTTGACTTACGTATTCCTCAGCGTGCTTATCATTCTCCAACAACTTGATGGAGAGGTAACGGGTGGAGTAGCGTTGGCGGATGGAATCATCTGCCTTCAGATATTTCTGGATGTGTTCGATGCCGTGCTCTATCTCATGTCCGTGGTTGATGTGGATATGGCGATAGTGAGCGCTGGAATCTTCCTTGCCTTCGTAGAGTTCGATGATGGTCTCGAAGAGCTTATCCACGCCTCGACCATTGGTGAAGACGGTAGGAATCATCGAGATACCGAAGAGTTCGCCCAGCTTGTCGTAGTCGATGTTATCGCCACGTTTTTCGGTTTCATCAAACATGTTGAGGGCACAGACCATGCGGATGTGCATGTCTATCAACTGGGTGGTGAGATAGAGGTTGCGCTCCAGGTTGCTGGTGTCGATGACGTTGATGACGATATCCGGCGTATGCTCGATGAGCTGCTTGCGCACATAAAGCTCTTCCGGAGAGTAGGCAGAAAGGGAATAGGTGCCCGGCAAATCTACCAGGTTGAAGTGATAGCCGTTGTATTCGGCTTCGCCCACCTTGGCATCCACGGTTACTCCGCTGTAGTTGCCTACACGTTCGTGAGCACCCGATGCGAAGTTGAACAATGAAGTCTTTCCGCAGTTTGGATTTCCCACCAGTGCCACGTTGATGACGCGGTGGAGTCTTTCTGCTTCCTGTTCTGCCAAGGCTTCGTTGCTGGCAGAGTCTTTTCTTTCAGCCACGAGCATCTTGTCGCCGAGTGCCTGCTCGTCGCTATCGTTGGAATCTACTACTTTAGAGTCAATTACCTGCTGGCGGTCTTCTTCTTCTGCCTTGCAGAGTTTTGCATCATGCTTGGCTTCCTCGATGGAAACCACCTCGATATGGTCAGCTTCGCTGTGTCGGAGTGACACCTCGTAACCCATAATCTTGTATTTCACTGGGTCCTGGAGTGGGGCGTTCAGGAGCACATCTACCTTCTTGCCCTTGATGAATCCCATCTCGATGACTCTCTTGCGGAATCCACCATGACCGGATACCTTGACGATGACTCCACTTTCACCTGTTTTAAGTTCTGATAATTTCATATATCTTTCCTCTTTATCTTTTTATCTTTCTTAATCTTTCCTTCTTGATCTTTCTTAATCTTTCTTTCTAGATCTTTCTTGATCTTTTCAACTGCAAAATTACGAATATTTTTTTGCAACTCGGTAGCAATGATGTTATTTATAAAAAAAATACCTAGAAATGATGAGAGTATCATCAAATCTAGGTATTCTTATCATTATTTATTGTGAGTCATCTTTTATGCCTGCAAGTTTCTGCCGTGGCAGTTCTTGAACTTCTTGCCGCTGCCGCATGGACATGGATCGTTAGGACGAGGCATGCGCTCGGCGCGGTATGGAGTGCGGTTTACCTCGGCGTTCTCGCGGGTATCCTGGTTGGCTGCTGCCTCCTGAGCTGCACGCTCGGCATCAATGTCAACCTTGCTCTCTACGTAGTTCTGCTGGGTGTGCTGCTCTGGTGCTGCTTCCTGTACCGGCTGCTCCTGCTCCATTACTGGAATCTGACCACGCATCAGGATGCTGGCGATACGGTCGTACATGTCGTTGATCATACCGTCCCAGATCTTGGCACTCTCCAGCTTGAAGATCAACAATGGATCCTTCTGCTCGTAGCTGGCGTTCTGTACAGAGTGACGAAGTTCGTCGAGCTTGCGGAGGTTCTCCTTCCAGTCGTCATCGATCATCTGGAGAACAACGTTCTTCTCGAATTCCTTCACTACGCTCTTAGCCTCGCTATCGTAAGCCTCCTTCAGGTTGCATGCAATGTTGTACATGCGCTTGCCATCGGTGATAGGCACCATGATGCGCTCGTACATAGCACCCTGGTTCTCATATACCTGCTTGATGATAGGCATTGCTGTGGCCTGGATGCGGTCGGTCTTGCGCTTGAAGGCTGCCATCGCCTCCTGGAAGGCACGCTCTGCCAACTCGTCGCGTCTGCCATTCTCATACTCACCCTCGCTGAATGGAATCTCCATGGCGAGAACCTTCAGGAACTCTTCCTTGGCACCATCGAAGTCGTTGTTGTTGACGATGTTCAACACGCGGTCCCAGATGATGTTGGCGATATCCATGCCGATACGCTCACCCATCAGGGCGTGGCGACGCTTCTCGTAGATAACGGTACGCTGACGGTTCATCACGTCATCATACTCCAGGAGGTGCTTACGGATACCGAAGTTGTTCTCCTCTACCTTGCGCTGGGCACGCTCGATGCTCTTGCTGATCATTGGGCTTTCGATACGCTCACCATCCTCGAAACCGAGACGGTCCATTACCTTGGCGATACGCTCTGAAGCGAACAGACGCATCAGCTTATCCTCCAATGATACGTAGAATACTGAAGAACCTGGGTCACCCTGACGACCGGCACGACCACGGAGCTGACGGTCAACACGACGGCTCTCATGACGCTCTGTACCGATGATGGCGAGACCACCTGCAGCCTTCACCTCAGGAGTCAGCTTGATATCGGTACCACGACCTGCCATGTTGGTAGCGATGGTTACGGCACCCTTGCCATTTACTGAGCGACCTGCCTCGGCTACAATCTGAGCCTCCTGCTGGTGCAACTTGGCGTTCAATACATTATGAGGAATGTTGCGCATCTTCAGCATCTTGCTCAACAACTCTGAAATCTCCACAGATGTGGTACCTACCAATACTGGGCGGCCTGCATTACGTGTCTCCTCGATTTCGTCGATAACGGCACGATACTTCTCGCGGGCTGTCTTATATACACGGTCATCCAAGTCCTTACGCAGGATAGGGCGGTTGGTAGGAATCTCCACTACATCCAGTTTGTAGATGTCCCAGAACTCACCTGCCTCTGTACTAGCCGTACCGGTCATACCGGCGAGCTTGTGATACATACGGAAGTAGTTCTGCAGTGTGATGGTAGCAAAGGTCTGGGTAGCAGCCTCCACCTTTACATGCTCCTTAGCCTCAACAGCCTGGTGCAAGCCATCGCTCCAGCGGCGACCCTCCATGATACGACCAGTCTGCTCATCCACGATCTTAACCTGACCGTCCATGACAACATACTCATCGTCCTTATTAAACATGGTGTAAGCCTTCAAGAGCTGCTGCAAGGTGTGAACACGCTCGCTCTGTACGCCATAGTAAGCCATCATCTCGTCCTTCATATCCAGACGCTCCTGGTCTGTAATGTCGGTGCGTGCCTCCAGGGCACTCATTTCTGTTGTGATATCAGGCAACACGAAGAGTTTCTTATCGTTCACCTGCTTAGCCAACCACTCTGTACCCTTATCGGTCAGGTCGGCAGAGTTCAACTTCTCATCTACTACGAAGTACAGAGGCTCCACAGCCTTAGGCATCTCACGGTTGTTGTTGGCCATGTAATATTCCTCGGTCTTCAACAAGCCAGCCTTGATACCTTCCTCAGAGAGGTACTTGATCAATGGCTTGTTCTTAGGCAATGCCTTGTATGAACGGTAGAGAGAGAGGAAACCTTCCTCAAGCATCTGCTGGTTCTTGTTCTTTGTACCCTCAGTAATCTTCTGCTTAGCCTCGGCGAGCAACTCGGTAGCCTGCTTGCGCTGTACCTCGTAGAGCTTCTCTACCAATGGCTGGTACTGCTCGAACATCTGGTCGTCGCCCTTTGGAATAGGACCAGAGATAATCAATGGTGTACGGGCATCATCAATCAATACGGAGTCAACCTCATCGACGATGGCGTAGTTGTGCTGGCGCTGTACCAGGTCGCTAGGGTTGGTAGCCATGTTATCACGCAAGTAGTCGAAACCGAACTCGTTGTTGGTACCGAAGGTGATATCTGCCATGTATGCCTTGCGACGTGCATCAGAGTTAGGACGATGCTTGTCGATGCAATCTACTGAGAGGCCGTGGAACATATAGAGAGGCCCCATCCACTCTGAGTCACGCTTTGCCAAGTAGTCGTTCACGGTTACGACGTGAACACCATTGCCAGTCAGTGCGTTCAGGAAGATAGGAGTTGTACCTACGAGGGTCTTACCCTCACCGGTAGCCATCTCGGCAATCTTACCCTGATGCAGAACGACACCACCGAAGAGCTGAACGTCGTAGTGGATCATTTCCCACTTCATATCGTTTCCGCCGGCTGTCCAGTGATTGTGATAGATAGCCTTGTCGCCATCGATGGTAACGAAATCGTTCTTTGGATCAGAAGCCAACTCGCGGTCGAAGTCTGTAGCAGTAACTACAGTCTCTTCGTTCTCTGCGAAACGGCGGGCTGTGTCCTTAACGATAGCGAAAACCTGAGGCAACACCTCGTTGAGGGCGATTTCATACTTGTCGAGAGCTTCCTGCTCCAACTTGTCAATCTGGTTGAAGATACCTTCACGCTCATCGATAGGAGTATCCTCGATCTTAGCCTTGAGCTCGGCAATCTTAGCCTTTTCCTCTTTAGCGTACTCTTGTACGTACTTCTGGATTTCCTTTGTTTTTGCACGGAGTTCGTCATTGCTCAAGGCATTCATCTTAGGATATTCTGCCTTGACTTTCTCTACGATTGGCTGGATCAACTTCATATCGCGAGTTGACTTGTTGCCAAACAATGACTGAAGAATTTTGTTGAAGTTCATTGTTATATTTATTTTTTATTGTTATTCGATGTAATGTTGTCTAATCTTAAATATTTTGCAAAAATACAAAAAATATCTGTAAATCTGCAATGTTTTGCCAATAAATGCCTTTTCCTGCCGCATTTTCTTTTGGGTTCTGCTGGCAAAAGGCGCATTTGTTAGCTATTAGGACCTCGAATAACAATGCTCCCGTATGGCGCCTTGTACTTATGCGCCACTACGGGGTAAAAACAAATATGTGAATGTGATTCTGTCAGAATGTCAGTCTGGATGGCTGGAAGGGTAGCCGACTGGAGATAATGGTAGCGTTCTGCGATGCTTTCATCCTCGGCGGCTTGCTTGATTACCTTCAGGACATAGAGGATGTCCTCCTCCAATGCCTTCGCCTCCGGTTGCTGGATGAATTCATCGTAGGATATATCCGTGAGCGCAAACTTCAGCGCCTGCTGATAAGTCTGCGCCTCCATGCCGGTTGCCGCCAGGACAACCAAAAGGGCTGTGATATATCTGTTTACTAACATTATCTTATTCTTTATTTATTAATCTTATTCTTGATTCTTTTTCTTCTTTCTGAATTTCGTGATGATACGATGCTGTATCTTCAAGTTATTGGCACTTAAGTCCAGCATGGTTGACTTGAATGCGTATCTTACGAGCAAAGAGAGTGCCAAAGTTACCATGCCCTCTGCGTAGGTCTGCCATATCTGCATGAAAAGTGACACGACAAGGCAGATTCCCCATACTTCATAATACCAATAGAGCTTGCCCTGGCGCATCTTCTGGATGGTCTTCCATGCAAAGATGAGGTTGAATGGGTTCAATATCAGCATCTGGAAGTTCACCTGCACGGTAGGGTGCTGAGAGAACAGCATGGCAAAGAGGATGAGTCCCGGCAATCCGGTAAGAATGAGCAGGAAGGCATCCAGCACCCAGAAGTTTTTCTTCCTTTTCCATTCGAAAATGCTGAGTGCGATGATGATGACCGCCAGCGTGATGAATACCAGGGTAGGGGTGATGACTTCTGCTTCTGCCACTTTCTGGGCTGGGGTAGGTGGTATCAGATAGCAGGTGGAATCTACCAGCATGAGGTATCCGTCTTTTCCGTAGATGCGGTTGGCATCATCATTGCCCGATGGGTCGTTGATGAAATCCTTTCTTCCTTCGGTGGCGAAGTCCTTGCTCAGGTTGTCTGGCAGGAACTCCCATTCACGCTGGGTGAGGTCTCTGTCTGACAGATAGCCCAGCAGCAGGTCGTTGCCGAATCTTGCCCAGCGGTGGTTGCCGTTGAGCTTATGGATTTCCTCGCGGTAAGTTGACTGTGCATCGGTGTCCTTGAAGTTGGTGTTGCAGTAACCGATGTTGGTAATCACCATTTCGCGGGCACGGGTGGTACAGTTGTCGAAGAAGAAATTGTAGCGGTAGGTACGGTTTTCCGGCTGTGCATTCTCTTCGATGGCATGGAGCACCTTCAGCTTCTCCTCTTTCGACAGGTGGAGGCGCTGCTGGCGCACCCATCTTCCCTCGGCACTGTACTCTGCCATGAAATCGCTCATCGGATAGATGCCGATCTGGTAATCGGTGAGCCCGAAGACGAAGCGGAGCACGAAGAAGCTCTGTCTGAAGCTAAACATGCCCCAGTTCACGGCCACGTCGCTGCCATGCGCCTTGTCCTGGATGCGCAGAGCCGAATGTCCATAGTACGACCACACCTCCTCACCTGGTCCGCAGGTAAGGAGCGAAATATCCACAGAGTCGAGCCATGCGGTGGCTTCCTCATTGACACGACTGTTCTGCACAGAAATATCAGGAGCATTGTAGCCTGAAAAATCCTGTGCTGTCACAATAGTAGTTAAATTGGTTAAAATAACTGCTAAAATGACCCGAAATATATGCTTAAAACGTTTCACGATGCAAAAATAACTTATTATTTTCAATTATCCTTCTTTTTTCTAGATTTTTTTTAATACTTTTGCACTCTGAATGTATTTTTTACTGATTTATATATAAATGAGAAAGATTATCTTAGCAGCCCTTATGTTGGGTTCGACTCTTATGGTTAATGCCCAAAGTGGTACTAATTCTCCATACAGCCAGTATGGTTTAGGCGTATTGTCTGACCAGACTTCGGGCTTCAATCGTGGTATGAATGGTGTGGGTCTTGGTTTTCATGAGCACAACCAGGTGAACTACCTCAACCCTGCTTCCTACTCTGCCATCGACTCCATGACGTTCATCCTGGATGCAGGCATTTCGGGTCAGGTTACCAACTTCAACGAGAATGGTGTGAAGAAGAATGCCAATAACTCTAATCTTGAGTATGTGGTAGGTGGATTCCGCTTGCTGCGTCATGTGGGCATGAGTTTCGGTATCATCCCTTTTACCAATGTGGGCTATGATTATTCTACCAGTGGTTATGTGAACAGGGAAGATAAGGATGTAACCTATAGCAATACCTATAGCGGAGAGGGTGGCTTGCATCAGGTTTTTCTGGGTGCGGGCTGGTCGCCTGTCAAGGGCTTGGCTGTGGGTGCCAACATCGGTTATCTCTGGGGCAGCATCAACAAGACCGTGCAGAACGCTTATAGCAACAGCTATTATAAGTCGCTCTATCGCACTTATGGCACCAGTGTTCATAACTATAAGCTGGATTTGGGTGTGCAATATACCCATCAGATTACCAAGAAAGATGAGTTGACATTGGGTTTGACCTATACTCCTGGTCATAATCTGCATGCCGATGCCGATATGAACATCATTTCTTCCAATGCGCAGACCAGTACTTCTGATACCTTGGCGTTCAGCATCAACAATGCGTATGAGTTGCCAACCATGATGGGTGCCGGTTTGATGTGGAATCACAATCACCAGTGGAAGGTGGGCTTCGACTATACCTTGCAGAAGTGGGGTAGCCTGGGTTATCCTACCTACGATGCCAAGAACAATGAGCCTTGGGCCTTGCGCGATGGCGTTTATATGGACCGCAGCAAGTTCAACCTCGGTTTCCAGTATTGCTATGCCGATAATGGCCGTGCTTCTTTCCTGAAGCGTGTTCACTATCGTGCCGGTGTAAGCTATGCTACTCCTTATTATAAGGTGAATGGCGTGGATGGACCGAAGGAGATTTCTGTGAGTGCCGGTTTCGGTATTCCTATCATGAACGGCTACAACAACCGTTCGCAGCTCAATATCAGTGGCCAGTGGGTGAAGAGTTCTGCCAAGGATCTCCTCAAGGAGAATTCTTTCCGCATCAACATTGGTTTCACATTCAACGAGGATTGGTTTAAGAAGTGGAAGATGCAGTAATCTTTCTTTCTCTCCCTAGATAGAGAGGATTCTGCAGTCTCCTATATATATAATAATGTATAAGATTAAGAATTTCATAGTAATAGGCGCATTTCTGTCCTTGGTCTTGGCAGCTTGTCAGGATCCGGTAGAGCATACTGCGCCTGCTATTTATGCCAAGGACTCGGTGGCTATGATGACTTCCTATGGTGTGAATACGCTCATCAGCGATTCGGGAGTCATTAAATATCGCATCGTGACGGAACGCTGGGAGGTGAATACCAACCGCAATCCTTCCAGATGGATTTTCGACAAGGGTATATTGCTCGAACAGTTTGACGAGAAGTTCCATATCAATAGCTATATCCAGTGTGATACAGCTTATTACTTTGACCAGCAGCGGGTCTGGAAGTTGTATGGACGTGTGCGCATCCTGACCAAGGATGGCCTTCGCTTCACCAGCGAACAGCTTACTTGGGATGAGAACAAGCACGAATTGTCTAGCAATGTGTTCAGTAAACTTGTTACACCAGAGCGTACCCTTCAGGGTTCTTATTTCTGGAGTGACGAGAAGATGACCCGTTATTTTGTAAGTAATACCAAGGGTAGTTTCGTGAAGGAAGACTTTGGTGGTGGCAGTAGCGAGGGTGGTGCATCTTCTGCATCGTCTTCTGATTCTACGGCAGCGCCAATCCGTCAGCAGGCTACTCCTCAAAGAGCTAATACGACTATCCCTATCATGCACTGATAGGGGTAGTCGTCTGTTTGTTTATAGATAATATTCTGATTTCTAATTGATTAATTGTCATGGAAGAAGTTGATATAAGTCTGATTGTCGGCATCCTGATTACGATGGTGTTTTCTGCATTCTTCAGTGGAATGGAGATAGCCTTCGTTTCCTCCAACCGTATGTTGGTGGAGATGGATAAGGAGAAGAACGGACTTTGCCAGCGACTCTTGTCGCAGTTTTATGATCATCCGAACGGATTCGTAAGTACCATGCTGGTGGGTAATAATATCGCCCTTGTTGTATATGGTATCCTGTTTGCCCGTTTGTTTGATAATACCCTTTTTGCGGGTTTGGATGATGGGGGTAGGGTTACTGCCGATACCATTTTATCTACGCTCGTTGTATTGTTTACCGGCGAGTTCTTGCCTAAGACGCTGTTCAAGGCGAACCCTAACCGACTGTTGACCATCTTCAGTCCGATAGCCTATTTGTGCTACGTCATCTTGTGGCCTATCAGCAAGTTCAGTACTTTCCTGAGTAAGTGTCTGCTCCGTCTGGTGGGTATGAAGATGGAGACAGAAGAGGGCGATGAAGGATTTTCGAAGGTGGATTTGGATTATCTGGTACAGTCGAGCATCGATAATGCCACCAATGATGACGAGATTAACGATGAGGTGAAGATCTTCCAGAATGCCCTGGATTTCTCAGATACCAAGGTGCGCGACTGTATGGTTCCTAGAACCGAGATACAGGCGGTGGAGAAGGAAACGTCATTGGAGGATTTGCGCCAGAAATTCATCGAGAGCGGTAATTCCAAGATTATCGTTTATGAGGAGGATATCGACCACATCGTGGGATACATCCACAGTTCTGAGCTTTTCCACAATCCGAAGAAATGGCAGGATCATATCCGCACCATGCCTTTTGTGCCGGAAACCATGCAGGCGCAGAAACTGATGCAGACTTTCCTGCAGCAGAAGAAGTCGCTGGGTGTTGTGGTAGATGAGTTTGGCGGAACCAGCGGCTTGGTCAGTCTCGAAGATATTGTGGAGGAAATCTTTGGTGACATCGAGGACGAACACGATTCAGCTAAGTATGTAGCCAAGAAGACCGATGATGGCGATTATCTCTTGTCGGCCCGATTAGAGATAGACAAGATAAACGATATGTTCGGCTTGGAACTTCCGGAAAGCGATGAGTATATGACTTTGGGCGGTTTGATATTGCATGAATATCAGAGTTTCCCAAAGCTGAATGAAGTGATTAAAATTGACAACTTTGAGTTCAAGATTATCAAGTCAACATCGCGTAAGATAGAGCTTGTGAAACTCCACATCATCAAATAGTTGAGTAAGGAAAGGGAATTTTTCGACTTTTTTAGGCTCTTAGCCAAAAAAGATACCGAAAAATTCCCTTTTCTCGTATAATTTTTGTATTTTTGCAGACAATTGGCTACTCGCTGCAAAAGTAGTTATATACAAACATAGAAAAAATAAAATAATAATAATAATTAAAACGTAATGGCAGCATTAGGAACAATTAGAAAAAGAGGCGTGATACTGGTTTGTATCATCAGTTTCGGCCTTTTCGCCTTCATTGCCGAGGAAGCTTTCCGCTCTTGCGATTCTGCAAAGAACAATGAGCGCCAGCAGATTGGTGAGGTATATGGCGAGAAAATCAGCGTGCAGGATTTCCAGAAGCTCGTTGATGAGTACACAGAGGTTATTAAAATGCAACAAGGTCAGGAGAACCTTCCTGAGGAGCAGATGAATCAGGTGAAAGACATGGTATGGAATACATACGTGCAGAACGCCATCATCGCTGAGGAAGCTGGCAAGTTGGGGCTTACAGTTACCGACGCAGAACTTCAGGATATCTTGAAGACAGGTACTAACCCAATGCTTCAGCAGACTCCTTTTGTCAACCAGCAGACTGGCCGCTTCGATGCTTCTGCATTGCAGAAGTTCTTGGCAGACTACAAGGCCCAGAAGGCTAACCCATCTGCTAATCCTCAGATGTTGGATCAGTATAACAAGATCTTCAACTACTGGTCATTCATCGAGAAGACTCTTCGCCAGCAGACATTGGCTCAGAAGTATCAGTCTCTCTTGGCTCACTGCTTCCTCTCTAACCCAGTAGAGGCTAAGATGGCATTCAAAGAGGAGAACGAGGAAAGCCAGATTCAGTTGGCAGCTTTCCCTTACTCTGACATCCAGGACGACAAGGTGAAGGTTGAGGAGAGTGATTTGAAGGCTAAGTATGATGAACTCAAGGCTCGCTTCAAGCAGCCTGTTGAGAGCCGCGACATCAAGTATGTTGATATCGAGGTGAAGGCTTCTCAGGCAGACCGTGCTGCCATCAACAAGGAGTTTGCCGGTTACAAGACTCAGCTTGCTGCGGCTGCAGATCCTGCAGAGCTCGTTCGCAAGTCAGCTTCTTCTGTTGCTTACTTGGGTATCCCAGTTAGCAAGGATGCTTTCCCACGTGACATCGCTGCCGACATCGATTCTCTGGCTGTAGGCGCTACTTCTGCAGTGAAGGTGAATGCTGCTGATAATACATTGAACATCGTGAAGCTCATCAGCAAGCAGCAGTTGCCAGACTCTATCCAGTATCGTGTAATCCAGGTGGCTGCCGCTTCACAGGCTGAGGCTAAGACTAAGGCAGACTCTATCCATGGAGCTCTCGCTGCTGGTGCAGATTTCGAGGCTATTGCCAAGAAGTATGGTCAGACCGGTGAGAAGGCTTGGATGACAACCAAGCAGTATGAGTATGCTCAGACCATGGATAAGGACAACAAGACCTTCATCAACACATTGAACACAGCTTCAGTGAATGCATTGAACCAGATTCAGTTGGGTCAGGGTTATGTCATCCTCCAGGTTTGCGACCGCAAGGCTATGGTTGATAAGTATGTGGCTGCAGTTATCAAGAAGGAGATTCAGTTCTCTAACGATACCTATCGCACAGCTTACAACAAGTTCTCTAGCTTCGTAAGTGCTAATCCTAAGGCTGAGGACCTCTTGAAGAATGCCGAGAAGAATGGTTATCGTGTACAGGAGTTGAAGGATGTAACTACAGCTACTCACTATGTTGCTAACATCCATTCTACCCGTGATGCTTTGAAGTGGATCTTCGATACCAAGGAGGGTGAGATTTCTCCAATGTACGAGTGTGGTGACAACAACCACCTGTTGGTAGTTGTATTGGATAAGATTCATCGCATCGGTTTCCGTGACTTGAGCGATTCTCAGGTTAAGGAAATGGTAAAGGCTGAAGTTATCAAGGATAAGAAGGCTGAGCAGATTATGGCTAAGGTGGCTGGTGTGAAGAGCATTGCTGCTGCTAAGGCTAAGGGTGGTAAGGTTTCTTCTGTTAATCAGATTACTTTCGCTGCTCCTACCTTTGTCGCTGCTACTGGTGCTAGCGAGCCTGCTCTCTCTGGTGCTGTTTCTGCAACCAAGAAGGGTGCTTTCGCAGCTCACGCAGTAAAGGGTAACGCTGGTGTTTATCTCTTCCAGGTTACTAACAAGACCAATCGTCCTGTTAAGTTCGATGAGAAGGCTTACGAGCAGAAGTGCCGTCAGAAGGCTATGCAGTATGCCGGTAACTTCATGAACGAGCTTTACCAGAAGGCTCATGTAGTGGACAACCGCTACTTGTTCTTCTAATCAGAATATTCAAATTAAACACAATAAAAAAGGTGTATTGCCATTGAGCAATACACCTTTTTTATTGAAATATCTTTTTATCCGCGGCTCCACCAATGTTTTTTCTTTGGGGCCTCCTGTACCTCGCCCATCTGCTGCTTCAGAATCTGACGGTAACTGGTGTGGTTGGTGATGATTTGATAAATCTCACCCCAATCAGGTAAACCGCCTATACCACGGTCGTCGATGAACCAGTCGGCTTTCAGCTTGCGTGAGAAGTGGTTGTTGTTCTCCAGGTTTTCCTCTGGATAATCCTTGTTTACTGCCCAGAACTCTACGCCCCGCTCTCTGCACCATTCCACAGCCTCGTCAAGGAGTTTGCCTTCACGTACGCTCCAGAGAATCAGCTTGTGATGGTCTCTAATCAGCATTTTTAAAGTCTCTGTGGCGAATGGTAACTCTGTACCAATCTTTGGATACTCGTGGGTTACGATGGTACCATCAAAATCTACTGCTATTGTTGCCATATTTTTTTCTTATTGGTATAATCTAAAAGAGTCTTCCTATATGAATAGAAAGACTCTTCTTCTGTTGTAAAGAACCAAGGTTCTTTTCTTTTATTTCTTGATACTATTATCGTTTGTAATGCCGTAGTGGCTGTTGCTGTAGTTACCATAGCTTCCATACTGGTCATAGGTGCCGTACTTGCCGTATTTTCCATACTTTCCATACTTGCCGTAGCCTCCGTATGAGCCATAGTTTCCATACTTACCGTACTTGCCGTATTTACCCACTCCGTAGTAGAAGCTGTGCTTCTTCTGAGAGAGGTCGATGGCGTTGAGAACGATACACATGTTAGGCAACTTCTTCTCGGCATTCAAACCGTTGATCATGCCAAAGCTTGCCTTCGGAGTATAGTCTGCACGGCAAACATATACACAGAGGTCTGCCAAACGACCGAGCTGCAAACTATCGTTTACCAATCCTACAGGCGCTGTATCGAGGATTACGTAATCGTAATGTTCCTTCAACTGGTTGATGATATCATCGAGACTTGCTCGAGTAACCAACTCACCTGGGTTTGGAGGTACAGGACCAGCCATCAAGAGGTCGAGGTTGTTGTTGACACCAGATGAAATAGTCTGCTTCTGGATATCCTCCCAAGTGTTCTGATCGTTTATAATCAGGTTGGTGATACCGATGTGGTGGTTGTTGATGCCGAACAACTCAGCCAGACGAGGCTTACGGATATCAAGACCTACCATGACAACCTTCTTGCCCAGCAAGGCGATAGAAATAGCAACGTTTGATGCCACGAATGTCTTACCCTCACCAGATGTAGAAGAGGTAAACATGATGACTCTCTCGTCTTTCTTGAGCATAAACTGCAAATTGGTACGCAAGCCACGGAAGATTTCCTCCATCAGGTTGTTCTTGTTCTGGTGAACCACGATATCGGCCTTTCCTTCCTTCTTGGCAGCATCACTAGCCATAGGGATATCTGCGATAACAGGGATAGGAGTGAGCTTGACTACGTCTTCGTGACCCTCAATCTTGTACTTGAAGAACTCGATGAGGAAGAGGATGCCGGCAGGAATAGCCAAACCGAGTACGAAGGCGATGAGCATGACGATAGAACTCTTAGGACTAACCTTGCCCACGAACGAAGGAGCATCGATAATCTTACCCTTGTCGGCTGTAGCAGCCAAAGAGATGGAGTTTTCCTCACGCTTCTCCAAAAGCATCAGGTAAAGACCAGACTTCACCTCCTGCTGACGGCCAATCTGTGTCAATACACGCTCCTGCTCAGGAGAGTTGCCAATCTGGTTGTTGTACTGACCGGCCTGTGCAGCGATGCTGTTGCGCTGAATCTCCATTCCGAGCTTAGCCTGACGCATGGCTCTCTTGATAGAATTAACGAGGTCGTCCAACTGTGCTGTCAATGGAGTTACAGTAGGAGAGTTCTCGCTGGCTGAGTGCAACAGCTGGTTACGGTTCAACGCAATTTTGTTGTACTCGTTGATGAGGGCTGTAGAACTCTCATCGGTCAAACCTACGTTAGATGGAATAGGCTGATATTTGTTTCCTGGCTCGTTCATATACTTGCCAAGTTCCTTGAGCAATTCCACCTGGGTGTTAGCCTCCTGGAGTTTCTGAGCATAAGTATCTGCATTGGCAATGGCTGCTGTAGCATTCAGCTTCAACTCAACCATCTTGTTGCGCTTCTTGTAGCTTTCCAACTGGCCTTCTGTGCTGCCCAACTCTGTGTTGATCTTCTCCAGTCGGCTGTTGATAAACTGCTCTGTGCGATAAGCAATCTCGTTCTTGTCAAAGTTCGCCTGGCGATTATATACCTTGACGAGGGTATGCAGATAGTCAAGACCACGCTGAGGGTCCTGATCGTTCAACACCAACTGTGCGATAGTTGTTGTCTTTGAAGTCTGGCTAACCGTCAGATTGGCTGTATAGGCGTTGGCTACCTGTTCTGGCGAGTTGATCACCACTTTCAGTTCATCACCATCCTGCATCTTGTATCTCTTGTTAGGAGTGAAGTAGATATTTCCGATGCGGGTGTTGATGGTAGCAGGGAGCTTTGCCAATGTCTTCTCGATGGTTGTTGGTTCCTTCTCGAAAGAGAAGGCATCGATAGGCGCAAAGTACTTACCCTTTACATGATACTGGTTGCCGTTTCTTGTAATGTTGAGCGTGATAGGTGCATTCAACTTCTTGAGACTCTTCTGGTCCACGTCAACGTTGATTTCCTGCTCCTTGTACACCAATGAAGATCTGAATGTGCCCTTGTGATAGTAGCTTACATAAATCTTCATGTCGGTTACAGCCTGCAACGCCATGTCGTGTGCTCCGATGATCTCAATCTCGTTGTCGATACCATTAGAGTTTGTCATAAATCCCAAGTTGGCAGCATTCTGAATCATGCTGTTCATGCCTCCTCTGCTCTTGTTCTGGTCATCATCCTTGATGAGTACCTTCGTAGTAGTCTGGAAAGAAGGAGTCTTATACTTCAAGTACATGTGACCTAATCCGAGACATACAATCAGAGAGAGAACAAACCATTTCCAGTTAAGGATGACTGTGGAATAAATCAGCTGAAAGTCAATAGCTGACTTTTCCTCTTGTTCCTGAATACCATCCATTCCTAAGTTTTTGTTTTCTTCCATTATTTTGCTGTTGTATTATTTTGTTGAGCTTTATTAATCTATTTCTTTTCTCACTCAATATTTATTTGCCTTCAGCCAAATCCTTCAGATACTGTCCGTATCCGTTCTTCAGCATAGGTTCAGCCAGCTTCAGAAGTTCTTCCTTGCTGATCCAACCCTGCTTGTATGCGATTTCCTCAAGACATGCCACCTTCAGTCCCTGTCTCTTTTCAATCACTTCGATGAAGGTACTGGCTTCCGACAGGCTGTCATGTGTACCTGTATCAAGCCATGCAAAACCTCTTTGCAGGGTTCTTACCTTCAGAGTCTTCTCTGCCAGGTAGTGTTGGTTTACGGTGGTGATTTCCAACTCGCCACGTGGACTAGGCTTGATGTTCTTGGCTACCTCTACCACGCTGTTTGGATAGAAATAGAGTCCTACCACAGCGTAGTTGCTCTTTGGCTGGGCTGGCTTCTCTTCGATGCTGAGGCAGTTGCCCTCTTCGTCGAATTCAGCTACGCCATATCTCTCAGGATCGTTTACATAGTAGCCGAATACACTCGCCTGTCCCTGTTCGGCAGCCTTTACACTCTCATGGAGCAATCCGGTGAAGCCTGCGCCGTAGAAGATGTTGTCTCCCAATACCAGGCACACGTTGTCGTCGCCGATAAACTTTTCTCCGATGATGAAAGCCTGAGCCAATCCGTCTGGCGAAGGCTGCTCGGCATACTCAAAGTGTACACCCAACTCGCTTCCGTCGCCTAGCAATCGCTTGAAGCCTGGCAAATCGAATGGAGTAGAGATGATGAGAATGTCCTTGATACCTGCCAGCATCAATACAGATACTGGATAGTAAATCATTGGTTTGTCGAAGATAGGAATCAGCTGCTTGCTGATACCCTTGGTAATAGGATACAATCTTGTACCTGAACCACCTGCTAAAACGATTCCTTTCATATCTTTTCTATTTTTATATATTCTTTTTATGTTTTTTGTTCTCATTTTGATGAATAAAGAATCCCTATACCTTATTATATATAGGGAATCTTTATGCCTTGCACTTTAGAAAGCGTTCTTGTCTGGGAAGATGATGCTCTTGGCTGTCAGCAGCATGATGCGGATGTCAAGCCAGAACGACCAGTTCTCGATATACCAGATGTCTCTTCTTACACGCTCTTCCATCTGCCAAAGTTCCTTGGTCTCGCCTCTGTAACCTGTCACCTGTGCCCAGCCCGTAATACCTGGCTTAGAGAAATGGCGAACCATGTACTTGTCGATGAGCGAGCCGTAAACCTCGGTATGGTGGAGCATGTGAGGTCGTGGACCTACCAGACTCATATCACCCTTCAGTACATTGAGGAACTGTGGGAACTCATCAATGTTGGTCTTACGCATAAAGTTGCCGAAGGCAAACTTACGTGGGTCGTTCTTGGTAGCCTGCACCTTGTCTGCATCCTTGTTCACATGCATGGAGCGGAACTTCAAGCAATAGAATGTATTACCATTGAGACCTGTTCTTGCCTGCTTGAAGAAGATAGGTCCTGGACTCTGAAGCTTGATGCAGAGAGTGATGATAGGGATGAATGGCAGCATGCAGAGACATACCACACCACTTACCAAGATATCGAAGGAGCGTTTGATAGCTCTGTTTGTCAAACGGGTGAGAGGCTCCTGGCGGTTGGTATATACCGTCTTGCCCATGAACTTCTGCGAGTCGAGGTGCAACTTGTATTCACCGAATTGTCTTGGCAGATAATAGAAGTGAATCACGTTCTTGTCGCAGAACTGCATAATCTTGATGATTTCTTCCGAGTCTTTGTGTGATACACAGCAGAACAACTCTTCGATATCAATAGGTGAACCGTTGATGGTGTTATTGAGCGAAGAAGTCATCAGGTCGTTGAGATCCTGCATGGTACCCCGTCTTACCAGTCCTTCTGGCGCATTCTCTATATCCTTGTCGGCATAATAACCAGCCACATGGTAACCGGTAGCAGGGTCTTCTGTCATCAGGGCATACATCTCTTTGATGGCAGGGTCGTTTCCTACGAACACGGCGGTTCGGCTGTTATATCCTTTAGAGCGGTAGTACTTCAGTATGCTAAGCTCGCAGAGACGAGACAAAACCAGTGTAAGGTAGAATGAAGCACCAAAAATCAAGTAATGGCTCAATGGTGCTTTCTTACTCAGATTCAGTAATGCTAGAAACAAGAAGAAGACAATGGTTGTAAATGCAGCCAGGTAGAATGTTCGTCTTAATACTTGCGTATATTCAATCTTTCGGATGTGGATGATGGTTGAGTAAAAGTATTCACTCAACAACAATGAAGCATTGGCAACAAAAAGCGTGATTTTTGTTGCTCTATCTACATGTTCCGGCAAAAAATGTGTGTCGCAGTAGTATAAGCCTACCAACACACAGTTGAGGATGATGAAGTCTGCTACGATCACCAAATTCCTCACTAGGCTGTTTCCATCGAATTTATCATTCATTCTCGTTCTTTTTAAAAGTTTATGTTTTGGAATCCAATTATTAATTTTAAAATCGGGGCAAAGTTACTAAAAAATATTGAAAGTGGGAAAAGAAAAAGATAAAAACTTCACTAAGAGTAGAAAAAATGTGGCTTAGAGCAAAAAAACATCCCTTTGATTTGCGTATTTTGCGATTTTATTGTATTTTTGCAGAACATTTTAGAACTTTAAAGATAAATAAGAAAAAAGAATGGGATTATTTGCAAAACTATTCGGTCGCAAAGACGACGATAAGAAAGTGGGCGGCATGGAAGACTATATGACTCTGGTGAGTGTATATTTCCAGGCTGCATTAGCTTCACAATTAGGTATCACCAATCTGGCCATGTTGCCAGAGTTGCGTGTCTTCAAGACCAGTTTCCATGTGCCAACCGTCAACAACCGTCTTGGCATCGGCGAAAAGGCGCACGTCAGAAAGATGATGCGCGATATCTATGGTACCGATGAGAGCTGGTTTAAGGAAATCGATTCCAGCATTCGCAAGAACTGCCAGAAACTGCAGGATGTGAATGTTTATCTGAAGCAGTTCCAGAGCTTTAGCCAGGACTTGATGATGCTCATCGGCAACTTGATGAAGTTCAAGCTCCGTTTGCCTAGCTTCATGAAGAACACCCTGTATAAGATGACAGCACAGACCGTGGATGATATCTTCAACAAGAACGATTTCTCTGATGCCAGTGCCCTGAAGACCGTGGTGACTCTCCGTCAGCTCAACAGCCACCTGAAGTTCAGCCAGCAGTGGGTAACAGACTTTGCTTTCCAGGTGATGATGTTGGCCAAGAAAGAGCCACGTCCATCCGACGAAGATGTGGAAAAGGCAAAGCAAAAGATGGGAAAGTAATAAATAATACCCCAAAAAAATAAAAAAACTCGTAGAATATTTGTTTTATTCAAATTATTCTCTTAAATTTGTAGCCAAAAAGAAAATATCATGGGTGCTAGTGAGAAAACAATCAATACGTTTGCCACAAGGGTAAGGCAGATGATTCTCAAGTTTGAAGATGTCAAGCGTGAGAACGAGGAGCTTTATGCCATGGTGGAGGAGCGGGATGCCAAGATCAAGGAATTGGAGGATAAGTTGACTCAGGCAAAGCATGATTATGACAGCCTGAAGATGGCGAAGATGATGACGATTTCTGACTCCGACATGGAGAACACCCAGAAACGCATCGCCAAGCTGATTCGAGATGTCAATAAGTGTATTACGCTACTGAGCGATCAGTAATAAAATTCGGAACAATGGCAGATCAGAAGGAAGATAAGTTACAAATCAGATTACATGTATATGATACTGACCTCACGGTAAGAATACCGAGAGAGGATGAAGAGTATTATCGTAAATCGGCTAAGTTGATTGACGAGATCGTGAATTCTTATTCCAAAATCTTTAAGGGACGCAAGAGCGACAAGGAAATCCTCTATATGGCGCTCATCGATGTGGCCCTGAGATACGAAAAGGAATCGGATAAGAATGATACCGAACCATATAATGATATTCTGAACAAACTGACTGCAGAGATAGAAGATACTTTGGCAAAGTAAGAATATTAATAATTATAATATATATATGGTAACAATAATAGCAGCCCTCGTGGCTCTCGTTCTGGGAGGCATTGTGGGGTATTTCATTTTCCGTTATGTCATTAAGGGAAAATATAATGAAATGATTGAGGCTGCCAACAAAGAGGCAGAAGTAGTTAAAGAGAAAAAACTTCTCGAAGTGAAAGAGAAGTTCCTCAATAAGAAAGCTGAACTCGAGAAGGAGGTGCAGCAGCGCAACTCTCGTATTCAGCAGAGTGAGAACAAACTGAAGCAGCGTGAAATCTCGCTGAACCAGCGTCAGGAGGATTTGGGCCGCCGCAAGATGGAATTGGACCAGAACCAGCAGCGCATGGATAACGAGAAGAAACTCATGGCTGTGAAGCAGCAGGAGTTGGAGAAAATGCAGAAGCAGGAGCAGGCTAAGCTGGAGGAACTCTCTGGCTTGAGCGCTGAGGAAGCAAAGAACCGTCTCGTGGAAAGCTTGAAGGATCAGGCCCGCCTCGATGCGGCAAGCTATATCAATGAGATTATGGATGATGCCAAGATGAATGCTAACCAGCAGGCTAAGAAAATCGTTATCCAGACTATCCAGCGTGTGGCTACTGAAACTGCCATCGAGAACTCTGTCAGCGTCTTCCATATCGATAATGATGAGGTGAAGGGCCGCATCATCGGTCGTGAGGGCCGTAATATCCGTGCCTTGGAGGCTGCTACAGGTGTAGAAATCGTGGTAGATGATACGCCTGAGGCTATCGTTATCTCAGCCTTCGACCCTGTGCGCCGTGAGGTTTGCCGCCTGGCTCTCCATCAGTTGGTAGCCGATGGCCGTATCCACCCAGCCCGTATCGAGGAGGTGGTAGCCAAGGTGAAGAAGCAGTTGGACAACGAGATTATCGAGACCGGTAAGCGTACAGCCATCGACCTCGGTATTCATGGCTTGCACCCAGAGTTGGTTCGCATCATCGGTAAGATGAAGTATCGTTCTTCTTACGGTCAGAACCTGTTGCAGCATGCCCGTGAAACCGCCAACCTCTGTGCGGTAATGGCATCTGAATTGGGCTTGAACCCAAAGAAGGCAAAGCGTGCCGGCTTGTTGCATGATATCGGTAAGGTGCCTGATGAGGAGAGCGAGTTGCCACACGCTTTGTATGGTGCCAAGATTGCCGAGAAATATAAGGAGAAGCCAGATATCTGCAATGCCATCGGTGCTCACCACGACGAAATGGAGATGAACACATTGTTGGCTCCTATCGTTCAGGTTTGTGATGCTATCTCTGGTGCTCGTCCTGGTGCTCGTCGTGAGATTGTTGAGGCTTACATCAAGCGTCTGAACGATCTCGAGGCCATTGCCATGAGCTATCCTGGCGTAACCAAGACTTATGCTATTCAGGCTGGTCGTGAGCTCCGCGTTATCGTGGGTGCCGACAAGATGACTGACGAGCAGAGCGTCAAGCTCTCTGACGAGATTGCTACCAAGATTCAGAATGAGATGACTTATCCTGGTCAGGTTAAGATTACCGTCATTCGTGAAACCCGCAGTGTAGCATACGCTAAGTAATAGCATACGCTAAATAGAAAATGAAAGCGATTTAATTCGCTCAAATCTTTCATATTCGAAGTTTAAATTGTCGTTTCTCTTCTTTAGTGGTTGAGAAATGTTAGTAATAAAGTCGCTGCTCTCTAGGGAACAGCGGCTTTTTTAGTATGCTCGGCATGAGCTTATTCTAATGGGTGCAA
>UMFK01010125.1_pt1 | contig 21426 bp, 9 predicted proteins | sample 1964981 | NCBI WGS metagenome assembly UMFK01 (sample SAMEA4836043, study PRJEB28245) | human gut metagenome | biome: gut microbiome; material: fecal sample | place: Denmark | collected 2008
AGTGCCCTCCCTGGGCTAGGGGCTTCTGCCCTTTCAGGGCGTGTGGGCAAAACAAGGCGTGTGGGCAAAACTTGCGAAAGTTCAGAAAGAGTATATTTTACACTCGTGCAAACGTTTGCGTAAGAAAAATGCGCCAGGATGTTTTATAATAGCTGTTTTTTCACTACTTTTGCATTGTAAAATTCAAAAACAAACCAAAAAATAAATCTAACAAACATTCATTAAAATGAAAAAAGCTTATTTATTATTGTTGGCTGGAATGTTATCTACGGCAACATTTGCCGGCAGCAAACAGACGGTTAAGATTGATGGTCAGGTCATAGAAAAGACTATCTCAGAGATTACCTTCGATGGCGACAATGTTGTTTTTCTGTATTCAGATAATACATCTGATCAGGCAGACATGTCGCTCGTAACCCTTTCTTTCACTTATCAAACTACCGGCATCAGCCAGGTAGAAGGCATTAAGCAGGCATTGCAAGGAAAGGTTTATAACCTTCAGGGCCAGTGTGTAGGTTCTTCCCTCCAGGGTTTGTCTAAGGGTGTTTATATGATTAATGGTAAGAAAGTTATCATCAAATAAAATAAGGAGGATTGAACAATGAAGAAAATGGTATTTACTTTGGCACTCCTCCTGATGAGTTTGAGTGCAGCTTTGGCACAGACATCGACATTTAAGGTTACCCATGCCGTGGCTCGTAACAGCAAGGTGAACCAGATGTATGTTACCACCAAGTCGGGTGATGTGAAGTATTATAATACTGCAGACTTGACAAGTGTGAAGTTCGAAGGTGATAAGGCTATTATTACTCCTAAATCAGGTTCAGAGAATGATGAGTACAATGCTTCAGTTCAAGCCATCAGATTTGCTAAGAAGGCCGATCAGGGCGAAAGTGGTGATATTGACAATCCTGCAGGTGTGATTCAGATTACTGAGGCAAAGGGCTGGCAGGAGTCTGCCTACCTGAAGTGGGCTCCATTCGAGGGCGCTTCTTCTTATAATGTATATGTAGATGACAAGAAGATTGATGCTCAGCTGGTTCGTCAGTATAAATCTTACTATCGTGCTGATGTTCTCGGTTTGAAGGAAGGCACTTATTCTGTAAAGGTTGTTCCTGTAAATGCTGACGGTAAAGAGATTGCTGGTGCCAATACTGCTTCTAACTTGGTAGTAAAGAGCTACAACCGTGAGGGCTTTGCTCATTTTAAATATGCTGGTGTAGGTGCTTATAATAATGATGGTACTTTGAAGGCTGGTGCTAAGGTTCTGTATATTACAGCCAAGACAGCTAAGACCGTTTCTACAACCGTTAATACGGGTAAGCAAGAGACGATTACTGGTCTGCAGTCTATTATTGATGCTTATTCTAAGGGCAAGGATAAAACCCCAATTGCCTTCCGTATCATCGGTAAGGTAAATCTTTCTGATTTGGATCACATTTCAAGTTCTGCTGAAGGATTGCAGATTAAGGGAGCTATGATGAATATGACATTCGAAGGTGTCGGTGATGATGCTACCGTATATGGCTTTGGCTTCTTGCTTAGAGAGGCTGAGAGTGTAGAGTTCCGTAACTTTGCTATCATGCGTTGCCTGGATGATGCCATGTCTCTTGATACTAAAAACTCTCATGTATGGATTCACAACATGGATCTCTTCTATGGCAAGAAGGGTGGTGCTGCCGACCAGGCTAAGGGTGACGGTACTGTAGACATCAAGGGCGATTCTAAGTATGTTACTGTAGCTTACAACCGCTTCTGGGATAATGGTAAGGCTTCTATGTGTGGTATGAAGAGTGAAACTGGTGAAAACTGGATTACTTATCATCACAACTGGTTCGACCATTCAGACTCTCGTATGGCTCGCGTTCGTACCATGAGTGTTCACATGTACAACAACTACTATCAGCACAATGATGTTTATGGTATTGGTGCAACCAGTGGCTCAAGTATATTCATGGAGTCTAACTACTTTGATGCTGTTAAGCGTCCTATCATGAGCTCTTTGCAGGGTACTGATGCTATGGGTGATGGTACTTTCTCTGGTGAGAAAGGTGGTTTGATTAAGGCATACGGCAATGTATTTGCCAACAAGCCAGCAAACTTCAGCTATATCCCATACGCAGAAAACAATACAAGCTTTGATGCCTACGAGGTTTCTGATCCAAGTGAGCAGGTTCCTGCAAGCGTAAAGACTTTGGCTGGTGGTACTTCTTACAACAACTTCGATACCAACTCAAGCCTCATGTATGCATACGCTGCAGATAAGGCGGAAGATGTTCCTTCTATCGTAGAAGGCTTCTATGGTGCAGGTCGTTTGAATCATGGTGACATTGATTTCGTTATTCCTGATGAAACAGTCGTAACAAACGGTCACCAGCAGCCATTGCCTGCTTTGGCAAGCATTCTTGATTCTTATACTTCTGGTGTTGTTAAGGTATTCGGTGAGAGCAATGCTTCTGGCGAAGGTGGTTCTGCTGAAGGTGGCAGCACTGGTGGTTCTACTGGTGGTACAGAAGGTGGCAGCACAGTAACTCCTATTGAGGGTACAGTTTTGGTAACATTCACAGATTCTAAGCCTTCAAGTAGCATTGTAACAGTTTCAGGTAACTATGCTACAAATAAGGGAACTGCTACTATTGACGGCACTTCATATTCTACTTGTGTAAAGATGGAGTCTGCAACTAATATCTCAGTAACTGTTGATAAGAAAGTCACAATGACCCTTTATTTCAGTTCTGCAGATAGCAAGACGAACGCCAAAATTGATGGAAAGAAGCCTGCTGAAGTAAATGCAGTTATTGATTCAACAGCTAAGACAATGACTGTAACATTGGATGCAGGTTCTCATACTATTACAAAGCAGGATACATGCAACCTCTTCGGTATTAAACTTGTACCTGTAAAAGAGTAAAGGTATAGAACTGATTTAAAGATTCCTGCCTCTTTAAAGAAAAAACGGACAAAAGCTAGATAAAGATTTGCTTTTGTCCGTTTTTTCTTTATTTTTGTCTTAAATCTATCTGCTGTTTTCTTCTCTTTTCCCTACTTTTGCAACCGAAAACAATTTTAAACGTAATATTTAAACGTAAAACGCAACCTAAAAGTAAAACAATGAACGCAATCCAGAATTTAGCAAAGAGAAGTTTGCTTCTCGTGGCATTGTTCGTCATCGGATGTCTGCAACTCATGGCGCAGACAAGAACCATCAAAGGTGAGGTGACTGATGCGCAGAATGGTGAGGCTCTGATTGGCGCCACTGTCATGGTGGAAGGCGAAAAGGGCGGTACAGTTACTGATTTTGACGGTAACTTCAGTCTTCAGGTATCTTCTTCAGCCAAGAAGATCAAGGTATCTTATATCGGTTATATTGATAAGGTACTTTCTATCTCAGACAATATGAAGGTGAAACTCGAATCTGACAGCAAGGCGCTGGCTGATGTCGTGGTCATCGGATATGGTACGGCAAGAAAGAGTGACCTGACTGGTTCCGTAGCTACCGTGAAATCGAAGGACTTTAATAAAGGTCTCGTTTCTTCTCCAGAACAGTTGATCAACGGTAAGGTTTCGGGTGTGCAGATTATGTCCAACAGTGGTTCTGCCTCTGCCGGTAGTACCATCCGTGTGCGTGGTGGTGCATCTCTTAATGCCAGCAACGACCCTCTTATCGTGCTCGATGGTGTGCCATTGGAGCAGGGTGGTATCTCGGGTAACAGCAGCAACTTCCTCAGTATGATCAACCCTTCTGATATCGAGAGCATGACTGTATTGAAGGATGCTTCTTCTACAGCCATCTATGGTTCCCGTGCCTCTAACGGTGTCATCATCATTACCACCAAGAAGGGACAGCAGGGTGCTGTAAAGGTGAACTTCAATACCACCAACAGTTTGCAGACCCGTGCGCAGATGGTAGATATGCTGAGTCGTGATGAATTTGTGAATGTCATCAACCAGTTTGGTACAGATAACCAAAAGTCATTGCTAGGTACTGCCAATACCGACTGGAATGATGAGGTTTACCGCACAGCCTTCGGTACAGATAATAACCTCAGCGTGAGCGGCAGCATCGACAAGTGGTTGCCATTCCGTGTGTCTGTAGGCTATTACAACCAGAGCGGTCTGGTTCGCAAGGACAATGTAGAGCGCTGGACAGGTAACGTGGTATTGACTCCTAGCTTCTTCCAGGATCACCTGAAGTTGACCATCAATGCCAAGGGAACCCTCAATAACAACTCATTTAATAATGGTGGTGCCGTATGGGCAGCTGCCACATTCAACCCAACCATCCCGGTTTATTCCGGCAACGACAAATATGGTGGCTATAATGAGGCACTCGATGCTGATGGCTATCCTGTGAATGCCGGTGTAAGAAACCCTCGCGGTCTGGTTGATCTTTATGATTCAAAGAGTAAGGTAAGCCGCTTCATCGGTTCTATGGATGTAGATTACAAGGTTCATTTCCTGCCAGAACTCAAGCTCCATGCTACCGTGGGTGCTGACTATGCCAAGGGCGACGGAACCATTTATGTTCCTGCCTACGCAGCACAGAGCTACAACAAGGATGAGTCTTTGGGCGGTAGCGATTACAAGTATGGTCCTCAGAAGAACGAGAACCGCTTGCTTACCCTCTATGCCAACTATGCAAAGTATTTCGAAGATATCAAGAGTAATGTAGATCTGACAGCCGGTTACGACTACCAGTATTGGAAGAGTACTACACCTCTTTATTATACCAAAAGTGCGGCAGGCACAAACCTGTCAACCGTAAAGGCATCAGATTACCGTCATGTAATGTTGTCATATTACGGACGTATCAACTATTCATTCGATGGAAAGTATCTCCTGACGGCTACCGTTCGTCGAGACGCATCTTCCCGTTTCTCTAAGGATACCCGTTGGGGTACTTTCCCATCTGTTGCTTTGGGCTGGACTTTGACAGAAGAGCCTTGGTTGAAGAACCAGAAGGTACTTTCTAACTTGAAACTTCGTGCCAGCTATGGTGTTACCGGTCAGCAGGAAGGTATCGGCAACTACAACTATCTGCCGGTTTATACCTACAGCGTGACAGGTGCCGAAGCATTCATCAACGGACAGTATATCAATACTTACCGTCCTGAGGCATACGTATCAGACTTGAAGTGGGAGACTACAACCTCCTGGAACTTCGGTCTTGATTTCGGATTCCTGGATGGCCGTATCGGTGGTGCCATCGATTTCTATACCCGCAAGACCAAGGACCTGTTGGCATCAGTACCAACAGCAGCAGGTACCAACTTCTCAAAGACTATCCTTACCAACGTAGGTAATGTGGACAGCAAGGGTATTGAGGTTTCTCTGAATGCAACCCCTATCCAGACCAAGGACTGGGAGTGGAACCTGAGCTACAACTTTACCTGGCAGAACATGAAGGTGAAGAACCTTTCATTGATAAAGGGTGGAAGCCAGACCAACGTGAAGGTAGGTCCATCTATCGATGCTTACCAGTTCCAGGTGCTCTCTGAGGGTTATGAGCCATATATGTTCTACGTATATCATCAGCTCTATGACTCTAAGACAGGCAAGCCTATCGAGGGTGCTTATGCCGATCTCAACAATGATGGCGAAATCAATGATGCCGATCTCTACCGCTATCATTCTCCAGCCCCTAAGTACATCATGGGCTTGAGCACATCATTGAGATACAAGCAGCTGACACTCGGTATGAGTTTCCGTGCCAACATCGACAACTATGTATACAACGGCATGGGTATGAGTACAGGTGCTTTCGAGACAGTAAGCTACAACAACTCACAGCTCAACAACCTCAACACCAGCTTCCTGAAGACAGGTTTCAAGACCCGTCAGTATCTCTCTGATTACTACGTAGAGAATGCTTCCTTCCTGAAACTCGACAACCTGAGTTTGAGTTACAATGTAGGCAAGATCAACAAGTGGGCTTCGCTCACCGTATCTGCAATGGTACAGAATGTATTCACCATCACCGGTTACTCAGGTACAGACCCTGAGGTGCCAAACGGAATGGACAACTCATTCTATCCACGTCCTCGCACTTACTCAGTAAGCCTCGGACTTCAGTTCTAACAATCAAAACAGATAACAATGAAACTTAAGAATATATTATATAGTATGATGATGGGAACAGCGGTGCTGACAGGCACAACCAGCTGTGTTTCCGATCTCGACCAATATCCTCATACAGAGACAACCTCTAAGGATGTTTATACCTCGCTTGCCAATTACGAGGCAGTGCTGGGCAAGATTTACGCTGCCATGGTGACCAGTGGTCAGGGTAAGGGTGGCGACAACAAGGATATGGAATCCGTTTTGAACGGCGGCAGTGGCTTCGACTACATGCGTATGTTTATCAATATGCAGGAGTGTGGTACCGATGAATTTGCCTCTACCTGGCTGACAGGTGAGCAGACCACCGGCCTGACCTATCTTTCATGGGATGCCAACGATGCGTGGGTATCAGATATGTATTATCGTATCTACTACAACATCGCCCTTTGCAACGAGTTCCTCCGCAATGCCAATAGTGCCAATTTCTCGGGTGCTGATGCAGAGAAGATGAAGGAATATAAGGCAGAAGTCCGTTTTATGCGCGCTCTGTTCTATTACCATGCCCTCGATTTCTATCGCAACATTCCGATGGTGACAGAGAACGACCCTGTGGGCAGCTTTATCCCTCCTCGTTATACTCCACAGCAGACATTCGATTATATTGAGAGCGAGTTGAAGGATTGTGTAGGCGATATGCTTCCTGCTTCCACCTGTCCTTACGGTCAGGCTTCTCAGGGTGCTGCCTATACCTTGCTTGCCAAGCTTTATCTAAACAGCGAGGTTTATACCGGCGTTGCCAAGTATGCCGAGTGCAAGGAGGCTTGCGATAAGGTGATGAGCATGGGCTACTCTTTGGAGTCTGATTACAGCAAGCTCTTCAATGCAGATAACGACAAGCGTACCAACGAGATTATCTTCGCCTTGCCGGTAAGTGCTGAGCATACTGTAAGCTGGGGTTCTTCTACCTATCTGGTTTGTGGACAGGTAAGTATGTCGAATGCCAACCAGAATGTAGCCGATTATGGTGTAACTGCCGGCTGGAGTGAATTCCGTCTTCGTCCTGAGTTCGTGGATAAGTTTACCCAGACCGATATTGACGGCAGTGGCGACAAGCGCTGCAAGTTCTTCACCAATGGTCAGAGCAAGGATATTTCCAGCATGACCGATGAAACCGCCGGCTATCTTTCTGAGAAATGGAGTAACCTGAAGGATGATGGAACCACTGCATCCAATACAGGAGATGCAGGTGTGGATACCGATTTCCCTCTCTTCCGTTTGGCAGATGTTTATCTGATGTATGCCGAGTGCGTGGTTCGTCTGCATAATGACTGGGATAACTGGGCTGGTGGTAGTGATGCTGCAGATCCTGACGTGATTGCTTCCCGCAAGCAGGGTGCTATCTATTGGATCAATCTGCTTCGTGAGCGTTCTAATGCTTCTGATGTATGGGCAAGCAACTTTGCTGATGACGATGCCTTCCTCCAGTTCATTCTCGATGAGCGTGCCCGTGAGCTTTATCATGAAGGTTATCGCCGTACCGACCTGATTCGCTATGGTCAGTTTACTACTAATAAGTACATCTGGCAGTGGAAGGGTGGAACTCACGACGGACAGGCAGTGGATAGCAAGTACAACATCTATCCAATCCCTAACACCGAGCTTACCGCAAATCCAAATCTTCATAACGACAACTATTAATAGGATAAAAGAATGAAAAAGATATTTAGAAACCTGATGATGCTTCTCTGCGCACTCACCGCCCTGGTGAGTTGCGACGAGAGTGGCGACAAGATATATCTGGATGGCTTCAAGGCATCCGATCTGATGGCATCGGCATCCGATGTGAAGCTGTCTGTAGATAACAGTAAGGACGTTGTCCTCTCGTTGGCTTGGCAGAATCCTACCTTGCTTTCGAGCGATGAAACCAAGCCTGCGGGCAGCGGAGTGCTGAAAACTTATCTGCAGGTATCAGCCTCAGAGAACTTTACTTCAGAAAAGGAATACACCGTAACCGACCTTTCCAAGGCTTTCACCGGTGCTGACCTCAATGCTGCAGCCAAGGATCTCGGCTTGTCTCCTGATGTGAGTTCACCTCTTTATTTCCGTATCAAGAGTCAGATGGGTGCCAATCTTGATGCCGCTTACAGCAATGTCTGCCAGGTAAAGGTTACTCCATACCTCATTGATATGAGCTACATCAATATCCTGAATGAGAAAAAGGATCAAGTTCTGACCAAACTCTATTCTCCTAATTCTGATGGAGTTTATTCTGGCTATATGAATGCCTCTTCTTGGTTCCATATCTGGGGTAAGGAAAATGATGGTACCATTTGGGGTAATGTAGGACAGGATGGTCATGTGTACGAAATGGATAATACTGAGTCTGCATGGAACATCTGGTTCCCAGGTCAGACAGGTATTTATTATACAGTTCTTGATACAAAAGCTAAGGAACTTAAGCCAACTTACATCAAGTCGATGCAGTTGAATGGTGAAGATATGACCTATGATGCGCCTAACTATGCTTGGACCAAGGTGATTACAACCGCAGCCGATAATACTCCAATTAGCATCGTAGCTACAGGTGCAGAGTACAGCAAGGATACAGGTACAGAAGATGCTGCAGCTGTGGTGAAGACCATGAACTATACTTTGGCTGATGGCAAAATGACAGATGCTGCAACAGCTGGAAGCGTGAATATTGCCAAGGCGGGTACTTATACCGTAACCGTGAAGGTTGGTGAGCACAGCCAGCTGGAATACACCATCGTTGAGGGCGACCAGACAACTCCAGAGCCAGAGGTTAGCAATACCCTCTGTATGTTCTCTAAGGATGGTAACACCCTTCTTGCCGTGATGAACAAGGTGAGTGATGGCGTTTATACCTGCAAGTACAAGCCAACAGCTTGGGAGAATTTCCGGTTTATCTTCGTAGGTGAAAACAAGGACGACAAGCAGACTTGGTATGGTTCTGATCCAAGCGATCTTTTTAAATTGTCAACAGCTAGTGACTGTTGGGACATTTGGTTCAAGGATGATGTAACTGGTGGTGAAGTTACCGTTACAGCCGACCTCAACACCATGACATGGAAATATGAATAATTAATAAGAAAAATAGCAATGAAGAATATATTTGGAAAAGCCATATTGCTGGCTTCAGCACTCTTGTTCTCTATTACAGGAACGAGTTGCAGCAATGATGATAATACCACTCCCGAAAAGGAGAAGACATACGATATGAGTGGCTTCGCCAAGGGCGCCGATGTAAGTTGGCTCACAGAGATGGAGAAGGATGGTGTGAAATTCTATAATCAGAATGGCAAGGCTACAGAATGCATGAAGCTCCTTCGCGAAGAGGGAACCAATTCTATCCGTCTGCGTGTCTGGGTAAATCCGGAAGGTGGCTGGTGTGGCAAGGATGATGTCATCGCTAAGGCTTGGCGTGCTCAGCAGCTCGGCTTCCGTCTGATGATTGACTTCCACTATTCTGATACCTGGGCTGACCCGGGCAACCAGAAAGTTCCTGCTGCATGGCAGGGCTATACTGCCGAACAGATGAAACAGGCTGTGGCTGATCATACCAAGGATGTGTTGAAAGCCTTGAAGGATAGAGGTGTAACCAACGTAGAGTGGGTACAGGTGGGTAATGAAACCCGCGACGGAATGCTCTGGAATAGCGATGAGGCTGTAACCGGTCAGGTATCTAAGAATGCAGCCAATTTTGCAGCTTATATCAACGCCGGTTATGATGCTGTAAAGGAAGTTTATCCTAAGGCAAAAGTCATCGTGCATGTAGATAAGGGTCAGGACCTCGGTGGACTTACCTGGCTCTACGATAAGTTGAAAGAAAATGGTGGAAAATGGGATGTCATCGGACTGTCTCTTTATCCGGAAGATGATAACTGGCAGAGTTATGCAGAGAGTTGTCTCTCTAACATCCAGACTCTTTCTTCCATGTATGGCAAGGACGTCATCATCTCTGAAATCGGTATGTGGTGGGGCTCTGACCAGGCTGCGCCATTGATGAAGAAGATGGTGGATGGCTGTAAGAAGATTTCTACCTGCGAGGGTATCTTCTATTGGGAACCGGAAGTTTACAACAACTGGAAACCAGCCAACTATATCACTCTGGGTTGGGAGGCATATACCAAGGGAGCCTTCGACAACAGCGGCAAACCAACTGCCGTATTCGATGCATATAAAAATATTAAATAGCAATATGATAAAGAGAAGTATTACTTTCATGACTCTTGCCCTGGCACTCACTACGCTGTGCCAGGCGCAGAGCAGAAAGGTTATCAACCTGCCTTCATGGGATTTCTCCCGTGATGGCAAGGCGTGGCAGCAGGTAGCTGTTCCGCACGATTGGGCTATCTCTGGTCCTTTTGATAAGAAATGGGACCTGCAGATGGTGGCCATCGAGCAGAATGGCGAAACCGAAAAGACCGAGAAGTCGGGACGTTCTGGTGCACTGCCTTGGATAGGTGAGGGTATATATAAGATGAACTGGACGGCTCCTAAGGGCTATAAGCGTGCCGTACTCGTCTTCGATGGTGCCATGAGCCAGCCTGTTGTCAGCGTCAATGGCAAGGAGGCAGGCAAGTGGGCTTACGGCTACAATGCCTTCCGCATCGACATCACACCTTTCATCCAGTTTGGTAAGAGTAATCTCATCGAGGTACATCTTAATAATGTAGAGGAGAGCAGCCGTTGGTATCCGGGAGGCGGTCTTTACCGTCCGGTTTCCGTAGAACTTTATGGTAACGAGAACTTCTCTACCTGGGATACCTTCGTGCGTACCCTGAAGGCTGATAAGCAGGAAGCTGAAGTAGAAGTAAATGCGCTGCTGGAAGGAAAGACTGGTAAGTCGGGCAAGACCGTCATCGCCCTGTTGGATGAGGCCGGCAAGAAGGTTGCCGAGAAGATCGTCACAGGTGCCAATCCTGAAATCAAGACTACCCTGAAGGTAGCAAATCCTCAGCTCTGGTCTCCGGAATCTCCTTATCTCTATCAGGTAAAGCTTACCCGATATGAAGGAAAGAAGGTGGCTGATGTCCAGACCTTGAAGACCGGTATCCGCACCATTGCCGTATCCAAGGAATATGGTTTCCAGCTCAATGGCGTTACCCGCAAATTGAAGGGTGTCTGTCTACACCACGACCTCGGTCCATTGGGTGCAGCAGAGAACAAGGCTGCCCTCATCCGTCAGATCAAGATGATGAAGCAGATGGGTTGCGACGCTATCCGTACTGCCCACAACATGCCTTCTACCATGCAGATGGAAATCTGCGATTCCCTCGGTATGATGGTGATGGCAGAGAGTTTCGATATGTGGATTTATCCTAAATGCAAGAACGGCTATGCCAAGTTCTTCAAGGAGTGGAGCGATAAGGATATCACCAATCTGGTAAAGCACCATCGCAACCATCCTAGCATCATCATGTGGAGCATCGGTAACGAGATTCCTGAACAGTGGAGCAAGGCGGGTATGGAGATAGCCAAGCATCTGCAGGATCTCTGTCATCAGTACGACCCATCCCGCCCTGTTACCCAGGGTATGGATAAGGCTGAGGATGCCCTGAAGAGCGGCTTTGCCCAGGTGATGGACGTACCGGGCTTCAACTATCGCGTACATAAATATTATAAGAATATTGAGCAGTTGCCTCAGGGCTTCCTCCTCGGTTCTGAAACCGCCTCTACGGTCAGCTCCCGTGGCGTGTATAAGTTCCCTGTCGAGGTGCGTGCCAACGATAACAACCCATACGCTGATGGTCAGTGCTCAAGCTATGATACCGAATACTGTTCCTGGAGCAATCTTCCTGATGATGACTGGAAAATGCAGGATGACTACAGTTGGGTAATCGGTGAGTTTGTATGGACCGGTTACGACTATCTGGGCGAGCCGACTCCTTACGATACCTACTGGCCAAGCCGCAGCAGCTACTTCGGTATCTGTGACCTTGCCGGACTTCCAAAGGATAGATATTATATGTATCGTGCCCGCTGGAACGAGCAGCAGCATACCACCCATCTTCTTCCTCACTGGAACTGGAAGGGCAGGGAAGGACAGGTTACCCCTGTATACTGCTACACCGATGGTGTGGAAGGCGAGCTCTTCGTCAACGGCAAGAGTCAGGGCAGGGTTCGCAAGGACAAGTCAAGCCGCCTCGACCGCTACCGTCTGCGCTGGAACAATGTGAAGTATGAACCGGGTGAGATTCGCGTGGTTACCTACAACCAGTATGGCGATAAGGTTGGCGAGGACGTGAAGCGTACCGCCGGCGAGCCTGCACAGATGAAGTTCAGCGTAGAAACACCTGATCATGAGCCTATTGCCTGCATGGTAGAAGGCTGTACCGATGAACACAATGTGCTTCTGAATGCCGATGGCAACGACCTTGCCTTCATCACCGTGAGTCTGCAGGATAAGGACGGCAATGAATGTCCGCTTGCCGATGACGAACTGACCTTCGAGGTGAGTGGTGCCGGCACTTTCAAGGCAGCCTGCAACGGTGATGCCACATCGCTCGAACCGTTCACCCAGCCACAGATGAAACTCTTCTCCGGCAAACTCGTAGTCATCGTACAGAGCAGCAAGCAGAAGGGCGACATCATCCTGAAGGTAAAAGACAGCAAGCGAAATATCGAAAAGTCGATTACGCTCCAGGCAATATAAGAAGACTGAGACAGATTTCAGTTGGTTATAAAGTATATAGTTTATATCGGATCCTCTGGGAATAGCAGCGGCTATTTTTCCCAGGGGATTCTTTTTTTTATGAATTTTCTCCGATATTTTTTGGCGTTATCATGAATATTGTGTAAATTTGCACACATGAAAAAGTCAAAAGAACCTATAAACCGCATCAGCATGGCAATTGCTATGCTCTTTGTTTCGCTCGCCATCCATGCGCAGCGTTTCGTCAACACCTCCCTTGAAGGTGCTCAGTCCGTTTGTGCCATTACCCAGGACAGTGATGGAATGATATGGCTCGGAACCGATAACGGTCTTTACAGCTATGATGGTTATCATGGCTACCGCCATTTTCAGGAACATACATTCAGCAATACGCGTGTCAATGCGCTCGGTTTCGAGGGCAGAATGCTCTATCTGGCTACCGGCAACGGCATCCTGAAATTCGATACGCAATCTTATCAATATGCCGAAACACCAGCCATGAAGGCTTTTGCCGATGAGGCGAAGCGCAAGCAGCTGAAGGAACTCCGTGTGCTCGGTATCAAGGGTGGTAAGACTGACTTCGGTGGCGATGTCTATGCCTTGCTCTCTACTCCGCGAGGCTTGCTCGTAGGTTCGCTTGCTGGTCTGCGTCTCGGCAGCAGACTGATTCCGCTCCGTGCCGGAGAACAGCCGCTGGTCAATGCGCTCGCCTATGATGCCAAGCGCCGATGCTACTGGATTGGTACCGAGGGTGCTCTCTATTGTGCCGACCTGCAACTCAGGAACTTCTCGCAGATTCCAGCTCTGAACGGCAATTCCATCAAATGCCTTTCTACAGATGCTGCCGGCAATCTCTATATCGGAACCGATAACGGACTCTATCAGATGGCACTCTCCAATGCCATCACCCATTATATCCACGATTCCCGCGATGATGCTTCTATTCCTAACAACATCGTCTGGGCTTGCTTTGTAGATAAATGGCAGAATGTATGGGTGGGTACTGACAATGGACTCTCCCGTCTCACTACCCATACCTATTACCGCTATGTATCGCTCGATAAGATTACGATGTCGGGTGAGGGCAACTGTCTCCATGCCATGCTCCAGACCCGTAACGGCGAATGGTGGATGGGCGGTACCAACGGCCTGATTCATTTCACCCGGAATGCTGAAGGTTATCAGAATGTGGCATGGTACAAGCAGAACAGCTCTGCCTTCCCGCTGAGTCATAACCGTGTACGCAAGATTTATGAAGACCATGACGGCGATGTATGGATCTGTACCGACCATGGCATCAACTTCTATGACCGCAGTTCCCGTCAGATGCGCAACTTCATCGTCTACGATAAGAGTGGCAAGTATTCTACTGCCTGGGCTTACGATATTCTCCAGGACAAGAAGGGCAGGATATGGATGGGTTCTTATCAGGGCGGTGTCTTCGTGATGGATAAGGCGGCTCTTCTGAGCGGCAAGACCATAGCCGACTGGCATTACTCGGATAAGGGAAAGAATGCGCTCTCTGGTCTGCATGTCGGTCAGATGGTGATGGATGGAAAGGGTAGGATTTGGGTTTCTACCTATACCCGTCTCAGCTGCATCAATCCGAACACGATGAAGGTGGTGCAGGTGGCTAATTCAGATGTTGTCAACTATCTGATGGCAGACAGCAAGGGCAATATCTGGATGGGTGATAACAATTCGGTAACCTGTTATTATGCAGCCGGTTCTGTGCTGGGTAACAGCTTTCCTTCCAAGATATGGCAGATTGGTGGCAAGGTAAGTACCATGTGCGATGTGGAAGGCAAGATATGGGTGGTATCGGGCAATGAATGCTGCGTAATCAATCCACAGGGCGAGAGCCAGCGCTTCATGATTCCTTCTGTTGTGCCGCTCAACATCTGTTACAGCAGACAGACTCATGAGGTAATGATGGGCGGCAATGACGGCTATGTGGCAATCAGTTCCGATGTAGCACAGAAGCCTAAGCAGTTTACCCGCCTGATGCTGGCTGGAATCATCGTAAACGGACAGGCTTGTGAGGAGCGTGGAGAAATCCTGAAACTGAAGAGTGATGAGAACAACTTCACCCTGCAGCTCACCGACCTTCCTTTTGCTGATCATCCTTCAGCCGTTTATGCTTACAAACTCGAAGGCAGCGACCACGACTGGCATTATCTGAACTCAGGCAACATCGATATCACCTACAATGGTTTGTCTTATGGCGATTATCATCTTACGGTTCATGCCGTGGATGGTGAAGGCAAGATAGCTGCCGAGGTTTATTCGCTCGACATCTCCGTCCTGCCGCCTTGGTATCTCTCATGGTGGTGCAAGCTCTTCTATATCACGGCACTCATCGTGTTTGTGGCATGGCTGGTAAGCTGGTATTTTCTGCGCAAGGAACTGGCTGATGCCCAGAAGCAGAAGGCTGAGGTGTTGGAGCAGGTACAGATGCGTATTGACTTCTTCAACCGTTTGACGGAAGATTTGAAGGCTGCCGTAGCTCATCATTCATTTGATGAGGTGACAGCTCTGATGGTCCGCTACCTGAATGTGAAGAAACCTGAGGTGTTATCTTCTGTTGCCACTGGATTATCCGCTTCGCCTGTATCTGAGCCTGAGTCATCATCCTCAGAACCAGTTTCTGCACGCTCTGAATCTTCTGAAGAGGAAAAGAAGGAAGTAGATGTCAGCGAGTTGGATGTAGCAGACAAGCGTCTGCTCGAAGAGATCAATGAGGCGATAGAGAAGCACATGATTGATTCCGACTTCAATGTTTCGATGTTGCAGGATGTGATAGGCATAGGTGGCAAACAGCTGTATCGCAAGACGAAGGCGATAACGGGCCGTACGCCTGTAGAGTATATCCGTGAGATGCGTATGAGCCGTGCTGCCGAGCTCCTGAGCCAGGGCAAGTTCAGTGTTTCCGAGGTGATGTATACCGTTGGTTTCTCCAACAGCAGCTATTTCTCCAAATGCTTCTCCAAGGAGTATGGCATGACACCTACGGAATACATGAAGGTTAAAAGGTAGATAAATGAAGTGCTTCCGTTTGCCTACAGATACGGCTGTGTCAGCTTACTGAACTGCTTGTGTAAGCTGACAGAGCCACTTGCGTCAGCTTATAGAGCTATCTGCATCTGCTGATAGAGCCACTTGAGTTAGCTGATAGAGCCACTTGAGTTAGCAGATTGAGCCACTTGAGTCAGCTGACTGAGCCACTTGAGTTAGCTGATTGAGCTACTTGAGTTAGCTGACTGAGCTATATCAGTATTCTGTAGCATTACATGTGTATTTTTTTTCTAATTTAATGTCACATTTGCCACGCTCGTCTTAACTCTTTGATTATTAGAGAATAACGGGTGGCAATAAGGGGTGTTTTTATTGTCACTTTATTGCCACCTATTACCACTTTTGGCATAAAATCAGCAAAATATCGGTGTTTTTGAGGGATTTTTGGGCGAAAACTAAGACGATATTGAGCAAAAACACTGCTTTTTCGGTTCAATACGAGGCTTTTTCTATCGTTTTCTTGCAATTTTACTAGCGAAAAAGGGAAGAAAATTACATCCTGACGCAGCAAAAGTTGCGTTCTGATGCAGTGAAAAATGCGTCCCGATGTAGCATTTGCTACGTCCCGACGCAGCAAAAGATACGTCGCGACGTAGTACAAGATACGTCGGGACGTAATTTCAGCTTTATGAAAACGGCTGCATAGTAACCAAAAAAAGGGTGTGTCATGTACTTATGACACACCCTCCTTTTCTTGTTATATATTCTCTGATTGTATCAATCAGAAAGATTACTTCTTGATAACAACCTTCTTGGTCTTACCATTCGACTTGATAATGTAAACACCGCTGCCAGTGATGCTGTTGATCTTGGTACCATTGATGGTATAGATGCCAGGTGCACTGTCTGGAACCAGCTCGATGTTGCTGATGCCACTGGTATTATCATCAACGAACTTCACCTTCGCTTTGCCCTCAGCATAAGAAATCATGAAGATGAAATCCTCCTCCTTTGTTTTTTCCTTGATGAATGAGTTGCCTTCCCATGTGATTGGCATTCCGCTATAGGTAATACCATCATCTTCAAGGCGGCAGAACTGCTGTGGTGTGAAATTGCCGCCATCGACATTCTGGAATTCGTTCTTGCCCACGGTGAGTCTTGCCTTAACCCAGATAGGATTATTGAGGCTTGCCTTAGATACATCCAGAGTTTCTCCCTTCTTGAGTTCTATAGGGTTGTCGATGGTTTCGCCTGGCTTTGAAGCACGCTGGGTAAAGGTCAGCTTCTTGCCAGTTGCATCACCTTCTATACTAACCTGGATATACAAAGCGTCACCCTCCTTAACAGAGAATACTGCGTGATATACGTCGATACGCGTTGGCTCAGCCTGGTCTAAGGTAGACTCGTCCTGAATCTGTTCTGCCATGCTGACAGGAGCCTTACCTTTGTTCTTGGCAATGCCTATAAAGTTTGACCATGAGAAAGGAGCATCGCAGGAGAATTCTATCACGCCTGTCTTGGTTACCTCATATTTCAACCAAAGATTGCTTGCATTCTCGCCCAGAGTATAAGAGTCACCGGTCATGGCTATAGGGTTCTCGCGAACCTCTCCAGCAGCAAACTGTGTTTCTTCCAGTGTAAAGGTAGAGCCTGTCTTCACGTTCTTGAAAACGATGTAGTATGTCGTGCCTTTAGTAGCCTGGATGCTGTATGTGTTGCCCTTCAGGTAAGTATCGTATGAGCCGAAACCTGATTCATCTTTTGGGAAGTTAACCTTTACACCATCTCCTACGGTGACAGCAAGCTTACAATTCTCTGTAGGCGTGTAGGTATAATATTCTGTACCATCGAAATCGATGATGTTGCTACCGATTACTGCTTCCTTAGGTGCAGTAATCAGCGAACCCTTTTCTACATCTGCATATCTGATGTTGAGGGTCAGTGGAGTTGTCTCATTGGATGTAACAACCAGATAGTATTTCTGCTCTCTTGTACTGTTGACATCTCTCTTGATAATCTGGTTCTCCATATAGGTAGCACCATATGTTCCATCTGAGGTGTTGACGTAGGCAGAAGTGCCCTCGCTCAAAACTGCAGGAGACTCAACGGTGAGGAGCTTCTTGGTGTTGGCAGGAACTGTGAAGGTATAGTAATACTTACCCTTGGCTCCTGGCAATGTGATGGTTTCAGCTGTTTCGCTCACGTTCACAGAGATGGCAGTGCCTGCTTTCTCGCCCGCCTGATAGTCTTCCATCTTGACATTGAAAGTTTCTGCCTTGGCGGTAGCCGTTTTCTTGTCTACTACAATATAATAGGTATAGTAGTTTGACTCAAGCTCTGCGCGCACGCTGTAACTGCCATCTGCAGACTGTCCTACGGCATTGTTGCCGTTAGAGGCGTTGATCTTGTTTCTATAGATGCTTACCTTGTTGCCGGCAGCCTCTGCATCGCTAGTGATGTTGAGGTAGCCAGTCTTCTCTGGTTTGTAAGTGAAGAAATACTTGCCGGCTTCGGCAGGAATAGTGTTCTCACCTTCCTTCAGAGCGTAAGGCATGTCGATGGCTCCTTCCTTTACCTCTACTACTTCGGATGTGGCAACAAAGAAAGGAATGCCCAAGGTAAAGTTGATTGTGTATGTCTTTCCTGCTTCAGTGTTGATCTTGAAAACTCTCTTATCGTTTACGGTCTCTGCAGAGACGGCTGTACCATTTACATTTGCACTGGTTACATATTGCTCAGTTTTGATTTGGAGCTGTCCGTCTTTCTCAGCTTTGTAGGTGGTGTACACTTTTGTGTCATCCCAAGAGTCTTCTGGATAGCAAGGGTTACCCAGTACCTGTGTGGCGCCAAGCTTGATTTCCACTGGTTTGTCGGCGGTAAGTCCTGCGCCCAGGTTCTCGGTCTTGTCTAATTTGAGGCTGAAGCCCACTTCGCCTTTTGCTTCTGCATTGATAGTGAAGTAATAAGTCTTTCCTTTCTCTAAAGCAAAGATCTTGGTAACCCCATCAGAGGCGGTTACTCCATTGATGTAGCTTGGGCTGCCGTTGCTTTCGAAGGCAACCATTGGCACATCAGAACTTCCGTACTGACCGAATGTGGCGATGTAATCGGCGTCGGCTACGAATTTCCAATAGATAGTACCTTTAGATTCTACCTGATAAGAGTTGTTGCCTGCTGTTGGAGTAAGGGGATCGGCAAATGTCTGTGCTGTAGCTGTTGTAGCTGCGAGGCACAATGCGGCTGCAAAAAGTAAAGTTTTTCTCATACTTTATATATATTAAATTGTTAATAATCTGAAGAGTGGCGGTTGTTAGAGTTTAATCTAAAAGTTACCAATCTTCTCTCTTGTTGCTGCAAAGGTAATGATTATTTTTGAAAACTGCGACTAAATGTGATAAAAATCGATAATTAACTAAATTTATGAGCAAATATGCTAAAAAACATAGATATTTCATGTTAAATATTTAATTTTTAAACGATTATCTTGGGTAAATAAGAAAATATTCGTAATTTTGCACCGATTTAAGTTAAATAGGTATTTCCATGCGTGCATTTTAGTGAAAGAATGTATAAATGGAGGGGCGAAGTGTCGCCCTGAGTGCTTTCGGCTTTTACCAAACGAGAAAAAAATGAGAAAAAAAATAATAATTATTAATTAATAAACTTGAAACAAAACAAGGATGAGAAGATTAACTCTTTTACTTGTCTCACTTGTATTGTTGTCTATCCAATCGGTCTTGGCGCAGAGTTTCAGCGTCAAGGGTACAGTCGTGTCTGCTGAAGACAACGAACCGATGATTGGTGTGACCATTATGCAAGAGGGAACATCAAATGGTGTGGTGACCGATATTGACGGTAACTATACCATCGAAATTAAGGGTGCTTCGAAGGCTACGCTTGCCTACTCGTATGTGGGATGCGTTACGCAGAAGCACGTTGTGAAAGCGCAGACAAATACGCTCAACATCACCCTTGCTTCGGATTCCAAGATGATGGACGAAGTGGTTGTGGTGGCGTATGGTGTGAGAAAGAAGGGAACCATTGCGGGTTCCGTGTCTGCCGTAAAGTCTGAAAAGATAGAAAATGTGCCGGCGGCAAGCTTCGACCAAGCTTTGCAGGGACAGAGTACTGGTTTGCAGGTCATCTCTTCTTCGGGTGAACCTAGCAAGGCGGCTACCTTCCAGATTCGTGGTACCAACTCTATCAACTCCGGCAAGTCGCCACTCTTTATTCTGGATGGTGTGCCTATCTCCAGTTCCGATTTCAATACCTTGAGTCCTAACGACATCGAAAGTATCTCTGTATTGAAAGATGCCTCTTCTACCTCTATCTATGGTGCCCGTGCGGCAAACGGTGTGGTTGTGATTACATCGAAGCGAGGATTGGCGATGGATAAGGCGAAGATTACGCTCCGTGCTCAGTATGGTTTTTCTGAGTTGGCTCAGAACAACTGGAAGATGATGAATACCGATGAGCGTATCCAGTTTGAAAAGGAAGTTGGCCTGGATGCAGGTAAGGATTACAACCTTCTTTCCAAGGTGAATGTCAACTGGCTGGATGAGGTGTTCAACGACCGTGCTCCTCTGCAGAGCTACGAACTCTCTATCAACCGTGCTACCGACCGCTTGAACTACTATGTTTCGGGTGGTTTCTACGACCAGGATGGTATTGCGCAGAATTCAACCTTCCGCCGTTACAACATCCGTACCAATGCTGATGTAAAGGCAGGCAAGTGGTTGAAGGTAGGTACCAACACCATGGCAGCCTACGAGGAGGCTCAGCAGGCTGACGACGGCAGCTATAATACCGTTACTCCTATCTCAGCATGCCGATTCATGCTGCCTTACTGGAATCCATACGCAAAGGATGGCAGTCTGGCTTCACTTGCTGCAGGCAACTGGGCTGGAACCAGCGAGAACCCTATCGTTTACATGGGCTTGAATCCTATCAAGAACAAGAAATATAAGGTGCTCTCTACCATGTATGCTGAAATCTATCCGATAGAGAATCTGACTATCCGTACTCAGTTCGGTGCCGATTTCACCCATTCTACAGCGTTCCTCCAGTCGTTCCCAAGTCTCTCTTCTAACAACGGACAGGGTACTGCGGCACGCCAGAGCAGCGATGCCATCAACCTGACAGAGACCACTACGGCTAACTACCGTTTCACCCTGAACGATATCCATTCGTTCAACGTGATGCTGGGTCAGGAGGCTGTCAATTTCCACTCAGAGGGTTTCCAGGTATATTCCAAGGGTCAGACCAGCGATCTCCTGACCAACGTATCATCAGGTACACGTGCCAGCCGCTGGGCAGATTCATCTTCTGACTACTCTTACCTGTCATTCTTCATGCGTGGCGAGTATAACTATAAGGAGCTCTACTATGCCGATTTCTCTCTGCGTACTGATGCTTCTTCACGTTTTGGTAAGGATCATCGCTGGGGTACATTCTGGTCGCTCGGTTTCATGTACAACGTGAAGTCTACCGACTGGCTGAAGGATATGAAGTGGCTCAGCACAGCCCAGATTGCCGTAAGTACCGGTACATCGGGTAACTCTGAGATTCCTAACTATTATCACCTGGCTCTGGTATCGGGTGGTGCCAACTACGATAATACTGCCGGTTTCTCTCCATCACAGAGTGGTAACGAGGAATTGGGTTGGGAGTCAACA
>UMFK01027509.1_pt1 | contig 21287 bp, 20 predicted proteins | sample 1964981 | NCBI WGS metagenome assembly UMFK01 (sample SAMEA4836043, study PRJEB28245) | human gut metagenome | biome: gut microbiome; material: fecal sample | place: Denmark | collected 2008
GCCGTCCTTTTATATGCAATACAATCTCTGTACAGTCATTCCAGTCCTGGGACTCCGCGAATTCCGGACCTCCCTCCATATCGCAACGCACCTTCACGCCGAATGCTTTCATAACATCCATTGTGATAAACAAATACGGGATGCTCTTGGGGCTGAGAATCTTCACGGTCGAGTCCACTTCCAGCAGGGGCAATGCCATAAGCAGTCCCGAAATAATCTGCGAACCACCTGAGCCTGAAACAGTTACCTTTCCACCTGTAAGCTTCCCGGAGACCTTCAGCGGTACGAAAACTTCTTCAGCGTTTCGCTGCGCCGCTTCTTCCTGCGGAAGGTTTTCCAGACTCACCCCGAATGATGCCATAATCTCGCGGGCGCCTTTCAGCGGCCTCCGGGTCAATGTACCTTCTCCCTCAATCTCCGTCTCGTCTCCGCCAAGAGCCGCCACAAGAGGTATCATCAGCCTCGTCAGCAGCCCGGATTCACCGGTTTCCAGTCTTGTCAATGCCAATCCGCCCGCTTTCGCGCCGATTCCTTTGATTGTCAATGCAGATGTATCCTTGGTCACCTGCCCCTTCTCGTAAGACAAGCCTACCGTAATGTCAGCGCCCAGCGAACGGGCTACGGAAATGGCCGATTCATTGTCCCCGCACGGGGAATATCCTTTCAATGTGGTAGTTCCTTCGGCCAATGCGGCTGCAATTATTGCACGCTGCGCAAAGCTTTTGGAAGAGGGCATCTGGATAATATCGCGGTCTGCCGGCATTGACGGTAACCTGTTGCCATAAACGAGCTGCTTCATCCTGGCCATGGTCATCTGGCCCGGCGCGGCCGCTTCGCTCTGATTCAGTGCGGCATAGGTGTATGGGGCGCCTTTGGCAAGGCATTGTATCCTGGAATCTCGCCCCTGCTCGCCCATTGCGAATGCTATGAGTTTTGCGGGGTCGAATGTGTCATAGAGTGACAGGAGTCTGGTGACGGAAGCATTGACCTGATCATCGTCTCCCTGGGCTGTGGTTACGATCTTGGCGATGTCGGCACCGATGGCGAAGCATTTCTCTGTCAATGCTTTAAGGGCCTCAGCCGAGTCTGTCCCGCTATAATCGTGGTAGGACCTGACATAGACGGTTCCGTTTTCACGGGTTTCCCGACGCAGGCGCTTGGACATCATCGCGGGCGCTTCGATTTCGAGGTCCACGAACGCTGCTCCTGAATGTATTGCAGTGATGAGTTCGGATTCGGATTCCTGAACGGCTCTGGTGTCGATTTTCCTGTCATCCATGTCTGGATTCGCTGCCACAATACGCTTGCGCACCTCGCTGATGCGGCAAGTGGCCACAAGAGGCACGTCCGATGTGGAAAACAGTTCCTCTATGTCCTCCATCGACAACGGACATCTGTCCAGTCTGATTTCAGCCATCTCCACGGTCCCGCTTTCCAGGATTCCCAATATCTCGTCTATCGTCTTATTCTGTATTGTAGTACAAATCATTATCTGCAATCTTTCCAACTCACAAAGATAGTGATTTTTTCACCGATAATTTTATTACGGCACATAAGCCCCTCGGTCAATGTCGTATTGCCTGAAGTTTTTATGGTTTGAACACAATGTACAAATTTTGATAAATCAGAAAATGTACATATTTTTGTATCAAAATTCAAACATCATGGCAGCTCCATTTATTTTCGGAAAAATTGCAGAAGGCAACAATTTCATTGATAGAGAGAATGATACCAAGAGGCTGGCGGAAAATTTCATGAGCCTCACGAATACAATCCTCATTTCACCAAGAAGATGGGGTAAAAGCTCTCTTGTCCATAAAGCCGGAAAAGAAGCCATGTCCAAAGACCCAAATCTGAAAATCGTGTTCATTGATATCTTCAATGTCAGAACTGAGAATGAGTTTTACAGCAAATTTGCGTCAGAAGTGCTCAAACAGACTGCTTCCTCCCTGGACAATATTATGACTGCCGTTAAAAAATACGCATCTGCAATTGTTTCCGGACTCAGTTTCGGAGATGCCGCTGCGCCTACATCCATTCAGTTTCAGATAAGGGAGCCTAAGATGAGTATTGACGAGATTCTGGATCTTCCTGAAAAGATCGCTGCTGACAGAAAGATAAAAATTGTCATATGCATCGATGAATTCCAGCAAATCGGCATGTTCGAGTCCCCTAAAGCGTTCCAGGCGACACTTAGAAGCAAATGGCAGCTCCAACAGCATGTTTCGTACTGTTTGTATGGCAGCAGAAGGCACATGATGATGGAAGTGTTCGGCAAAGTATCCATGCCATTCTATAAATTCGGAGCAATATATTTTCTGGAAAAAATCGACAGATTATTCTGGCCGGATTATATTTCCAGAGAGTTTCTGAACACCGGCAAACGGATCACCGAAGGACAATGTGAAAGAATAGTGCAGCTTGCAGACAATAATCCGTATTATGTGCAACAGCTTGCCCAAACCACATGGCTTCATTGCCAGAGCGATTCTTGCACAGATTCGGATATAACAGATGCTTTCGAAGATATTTTGAGGCAGCAGGGCGAACTCAACCGGGCCTTGACGCTTTCTCTGACCATTTCCCAGCAGAATCTTCTTCACGCAATGTCAGCAGGAGAGAAGAATCTTTCATCACAGAGAGTTCTGAAAGAGTACCGCCTCAAGTCCAGTACCGAAGTATCCAGAGCCAGGAAAGCATTGATAGCCAATGATATTCTGGACGACTTCGGTAAACAGTATTCATTTGAAGACCCGATATACGAGTACTGGCTGAAAAATGTCTTTTTTAAAGATTAACCGCGCGCTCCACCGGAAGGTCCTCGATGCGGACATCGCCTATGGCGCGGATCAGGACGAAATGCACTATACCGTTTTCAGCTTTTTTGTCCTTTTTCATTGCCCCGGACAGTGATTCCGACGGGAACGGGCACTCGGTCGGCAGGCCGCATCGTCTGAAATCGCGTACAAGTCGCGAACTGAGTGATTCGCCTTCTTCGCTGTTCGCAGTATCGTTCTGCCCGGCAATGTCATCTGACCGCATAGAAATCTCCGGAGCGAGTTTATAGTACCTTTCGGAAGCTTTAGCTGCCATAATCATCCCCATTGCCACAGCTTCGCCATGTGAAATGCCGGATTCGGCACAGTTATGCCGCGACATTGACACGGACTCGATAGCATGCGCGAAAGTATGCCCGAGGTTCAGTTTCCGCCTCTCTCCGCACTCGAATTCGTCACGCTCGACGACCCCGGCCTTGATCCTCGCAGCGGCCGCCGCAAGTTCCTCAATCTCAGCCAGATGCAAGGCTATCGCCTGTTTCCGGTCAATGCTTTTGTGTATCTCGGAGAGAACTTCAACCGCCTTTTCGTAGTTGTTGCCTGCATTGTCAATGATGAAGGTCTTCAGGAGTTCGGCAGCACCTGACAGGAAGTCTCTATATGGCAATGTACCAAGAACTTCCGGGCAGATATATGTGAATTCCGGCTGCCTGATCACGCCCAATATATTCTTGTAGTTTTGGAAATTCACCCCTGTTTTTCCGCCAATTGCGGCATCGACCTGCGACAGGAAGGTGGTAGGAACATAAGCGAACCGGATTCCTCTCTTGTATATGGATGCGGCAAATCCGGCCATGTCCGTGGTTATGCCGCCGCCTATCGCAAGCAGCAGCGCATTGCGGCCGGCGTCATTGTCCATCAGCCACTTGCATATTTCCAGGACAGTGGACATTGACTTGTTTTCCTCTGAGACATCAAGCAGGAGCAGGTTCGACGGATGCGGCAAGGCGCCTTCAAGCTTTTGCTCCTCATGTGCTTTCACGACTTGCTCCGCACTTGATCTTACCTGTCTGTCTGCGACAACGAAAACAGCTGGATATCCTTTCAGGTATCCGGCCACGTCAGTAATCTTCTGTCCGCTATATATCTTGCATTTCATAACTACTAAGTTTCCGCCATCGCGAATATAGCAAAATATCATAATTCCCGAAAAAGTCGATGTTACATTATGCTGACACGCACTGAAATATTTGGTATTTCGCCAAAAAGTCCTAACTTTGCCATTCCGATTCCAATCGATGCCCGAATGGCGGAATTGGTAGACGCGTTGGACTCAAAATCCAATGTCCTTTAAAAGACGTGCCGGTTCGAGCCCGGCTTTGGGCACCACAAGAAGCCCCTCCAAACACCGGAGGGGCTTTTTTGTCTGGAGGGAAGTGCCACGAACAAGGAAAATCGGGTCAACATCTTATTAGTAAATCATATCAATCAATTACAGAACACAGAAATAATACATTTTCAGCATTGCGAAATCAAAAAAAAGTGTAAATTTGCAATATCGTAAGTGATTATGATAGTTAGGAAAACAAGGCAGGTATCTATCCCTTAAATGGGTACCTGCCTTTTGTCGTCTAAGAGGGGAGGTTTTCAGACTTGTCTGGGTGAAGGCGTACAAACGGCTTCGCTTCGGCAAGATTGAAAGGGTGAAAGGACACTATCGCAGATATTAAGGGTATCGGCGGTCTTTGAGACTTAGCCCTGTGTCCGAATACGGACACTCTACTCTATCCCCTCTTTTTTTACTATATTTACCGAAGAAATTTGGATGACTAATACCGTTGAGAATCATGGAAGGATTTATTTATATATTGCTTTGGCTGGTGACGGTGGTTATTTTCGGTGTAATGAGTATCGTGAGCTGGGCTGTAACTACTGTGGAAAACGAGTATAAGAACCGAAGCAAAAGATAAAACCTTTCTTTGATGGAAAATAATTATCATTGTCGGAAAAATCGTATTCGCCATGAAGGAAAATAGAACAGTTGTAGGGATTGGAGAGGTCTTGTGGGACATTCTGCCGGACGGAAAGAAAATAGGGGGCGCTCCGGCCAATTTCGCATATCACGTATCACAATTCGGGCTGCAGAGTCTTGTAGTCAGTGCGATAGGCGATGATACTCTTGGACAGGAGATAATCGGCACATTCCGGGACAAAAGCCTGAACAGCCTCATTTCCACAGTACACTATCCTACCGGAACAGTACAAGTAGAACTCGACATGGCCGGCATCCCACAATATATCATAAAGGAGGGCGTCGCATGGGACTACATTCCATTCACGCCGGAACTGGAAGCATTGGCCCGCAACACCTGCGCAGTATGTTTCGGTTCACTTGCACAGAGGAGCACAGTATCCCGCAACACCATCAATCGCTTCATTGACACAATGCCGAAGGACAACGGCACTCTAATTGTTTTCGATGCCAATCTCAGGCAGAGTTTCTACAGCGAAGATGTCTTGGAGCAGTCTATGATGCGGTGCAATGTCCTGAAAATCAATGACGAGGAGCTCCCGACAGTCTGTCGGATATCAGGCATTCCTGAGTCGGATCCGGAGAACCAATGCCGGGCATTGTTGAACCGCTACAATCTGAAGATTCTCATTCTGACCTGCGGAGTAAACGGCAGTTACATTTTCACGCATGACGCGAAGTCGTTCTTGCCGACGCCGCAAGTGAAAGTAGCTGACACCGTAGGAGCAGGCGACTCCTTCACTGCCGCCTTTACCGCAAGCATCTTAAGCGGCTTGCCAGTTCCCGCAGCCCACAGAAAGGCCGTGGATGTTTCCGCCTTCGTCTGCACACAAAACGGTGCAATGCCCGTCCTTCCCGCCGAACTCCTCTCATGTAGCGCAACCCGTAAATAGCTGTGGGGGTAGGCATTTAGCCATTTTCAGAGTTATGCTTTTGGCAGCTCTGAAAACGTTCAACTATATGATATTCAGCAACTTGCAGGTCGCGCAAGCTGTATCGTCCTGAAAAGAGTTTACCGAAATTTAACAATAAGTAGTTAGGACAAAAGGTAAGCGTCTCCGCGGTTACGTGTTGACCAGACTATTAGAACAACCTGCATTTGCGTGAGTAGCATAAAACATTGACACATAGCACATTAGCGATTAAAGCCAAAGTCAGGTTACATGAAAAAATGGGTAACCTGGCTTTCATAGACTCCCACAATCAATTGACAATCAGCAACATCCACAAAATGTCAACATGCAGGTTGTTCGAAAAATTCACAGCGACGTCACGACAGTGTTTAGGACAACCCCTAAAGAAAGCAAAGAGGCCAGTCCGAAAGAGCGCTTCGAAAGGGTCATCAAAGATCAACAAGGCATCCTCAGATTTCCGATAGGTCGCAAGGACGGCCCATCTTTACCACTTCCTTACGGCACTTGGCGATATATTGGTCAGGGCCGCTTGCCATTCTCGTTGAGGACTTGGATGACCTTCAAGGACTCCAAGGTGTTACTACCGAGACGGCTGATGGAAAAAGAAGCAAGGCAGGTATCTATCCCTTAAATGGGTACCTGCTTTTGTCGTTTAAGAGGGAGATTTTCAGGTTTGTTTGGGTGGAGGCTTAAGACACAGTCATCTTGCTACGGAATAATGGAACCAATGAGCATATCTCATAAACCGCAAAATCACACATAACTCATTGTGTTATTGGTGATTATGCAGATTTAAGATAACACTTTAATATGCTCACTCCCCTTAAAAAAATAGGGTGATGAGCATCTTTATGCTTCGCCCCAAATCCACCTAACTAATTGATTATATGTATATTACATAGATATTTACACGTTTATCTCGATGTTCATTGGTTCAGAGAATACCTGTATCTGCGTTCTTGTCATCCTCTATGAAGTTCTCATCAGAGGCAATCACGCCGCCAGCGGCAAAGTTCTTCTGAAGAAATCGTGTCACGAAATTACGCTACCAGCGGCAAAGGCCCGCTTTGCTCAGGTGCTTCGCAATTCGCCGCGGGCTATGCCGCTGCTCAGCTATCCATCGACAAGAGGATGCCCTGCACGGCATCTGATGCTGCCTTGTCAATCCTTCGGGCGCACTATGAAATGCAAATCAACCCACTTTTTACGTTGAGCCGGGAAATACGAAGTCCCATAAGGGACCACAAAAAAGCCCACACTAATGTGTGAGTGATAAAAATCAGCACCGCGAGCGACAAAAACTGCCCGGAGGGCAATCTTCCCCCGTAATGGTGTGCATATCAGGAGTTAGGAGGATTTAAAAAGTCGTCATCAGACGACCGGCCGGGTCCGGGTATTTGCGGCAGCAAATACGTGGAGGACGCAAAGGCCGCGCGGAGCGTCCTTATTAAGGCATCATCAGATGCCGGGCCAGAGTTGGCGGGCAGGGAAAGCCTCTGCGGCGATGGAAAGCCCGTAGGCCCTGATCGCTCCCTTGAAAAGGGAGTTGGAGGGTTTAAAACCCTTGGGACAGAGTCCCAATATATAGACGATATCCCATCCCCCTAGGACTACAAACAAAGGGCCCACTTGAATAAGCGGACTGCCCGGAGAGCAACCTTCCCCCGTAATGGGGTGCATATCAGGAGTTATGGGGATTTGACAAGTCGTCATCAGACGACCGGCCGAGTCCGAGTATTTGCTGCCGCAAATACGTGGAGGACGCAAAGGCCGCGCGGAGCGTCAGGGTTTGGGACAGAGTCCCAATATAATAGACAGTCCCCCACGGGGACCACAAACAAATAGAGCCCGCTTGAATAAGCGGGCTCTATTTGTTTGTGGTCCCAACAGGGCTTGAACCTGTGACCCTCTGATTATGAGTCAGATGCTACTAACCAACTGAGCTATGGGACCAAATCTGCAAAACCGGTGCAAGACCGGTCTTGCAAATATAGTTATTTTTCCCGAGTTCCGAAACAATTCCAGCACCCGGGATGCTGATTTCTATCAGACTTTGATTTCAACTTCTACTCCTGAAGGCAGTTCGAGTTTCATAAGAGAATCGACTGTCTTTGCATTGGACTCATCGATGTCGAGGAGTCTGCAGTAAGAGTTGAGTTCAAACTGCTCACGAGACTTCTTGTTTACGAAGGTGGAGCGGTTCACAGTGAAAATCTTGGTGCTTGTAGGAAGAGGAATCGGTCCGCAAACCTTAGCGCCTGTAGAAGTCACTGTTTCAGCGATCTTCTTTGCTGACTTGTCAAGCAGCATATGATCGAATGATTTGAGTTTTATTCTGATTTTCTGACTCATATCAATACTCTTTTTTCCGTTAATAATTATTCGTCGTCATCGGATGCCTTGTAACCGCTCTTCTCGATAACTTCCTTAGCCAAGCTAGCAGGAACCTCTGAATAGTGGTCGAAAGTCATTGTGCTGGTAGCACGACCAGAAGAAAGGGTTCTGAGGACAGTCACATAACCGAACTGCTCTGAAAGCGGAACGAATGCCTTGATGATTCTTGCGCCGTTAGCGGTAGAATCCATTGCATTGATCTGGCCTCTACGACGGTTAAGGTCACCGACGATATCACCCATGTACTCTTCCGGAGTAACGACCTCAAGGCTCATGATAGGCTCGAGGAGAACCGGATGCGCTTTAGGGCAAGCGTGACGGAATGCGTTGCGGGCACAAATCTCGAATGAAAGCTGGTCAGAGTCCACCGGATGGTATGAACCATCGAGAAGGGTAACCTTGAGGGAAGGAACCTCATAGCCGGCGAGAACACCATTGGCCATAGCTGATTCGAATCCTTTCTGTACGCAAGGAACGTATTCCTTAGGCACGTTACCACCCTTGACCTGATTATCGAACTGAAGTCCGGTAACGCCCTCATCTGCAGGGCCGATTTCAACGATGATGTCTGCGAACTTACCACGACCACCAGTCTGCTTCTTGAAGAGCTCACGATGCTGAACAGTAGAGGTGATAGCCTCTTTGTAGTTAACCTGAGGAGCACCCTGGTTAATCTCAACACCGAACTCACGACGAAGACGGTCAACAATGATATCGAGGTGAAGCTCACCCATACCGCTGATGACAGTCTGACCTGTCTCGTGGTCTGATTTTACTGTGAAGGTAGGGTCCTCTTCAGCAAGTTTGCCGAGAGCGACACCGAGTTTCTCGAGGTCTGACTGAGTCTTAGGCTCTACAGCGATACCGATAACCGGATCAGGGAATTCCATAGCCTCAAGAACAACCGGATGATCTTCAGCGCAGATGGTATCACCTGTACGAAGGTCCTTGAAACCTACTGCTGCACAGATATCACCTGCCTCAACGAACTCGATAGGGTTCTGATGATTTGAGTGCATCTGGTACAGACGGGCAACTCTCTCTTTCTTTCCGGTACGTGTGTTGAGCACGTAAGAACCGGCATCAAGATGTCCCTGATAAGCTCTGATGTATGCAAGACGGCCTACGAACGGATCAGTAGCAATCTTGAACACAAGACCTGCAAACGGCTTGCTTGCATCTGGTTCTACCTTTACATCCTCACCTGTCTTAGGATCTGTACCTTTGACAGCACCGATGTCGATAGGTGAAGGCAGATAACGGATAACTGCATCGAGGAGGAACTGGACACCCTTGTCCTTGTATGAAGAACCACAGGTGGCAGGAACAATCTTCATGGCGATGGTACCCTTGCGGATAGCAGCGATGATTTCGTCCCTTGTTACTGACTCAGGATCCTCGAAGTATTTTTCCATAAGAGCGTCATCGCACTCGGCAGCAGCCTCTACAAGTCTGTCTCTCCAGAGCTCTACCTCACCCTTCATATCTTCAGGGATAGGAATCTCGTGATAGTTTACAAGCTTGGTGTTGTCTGCCTCGTATTCGATGGCTTTTCTGTCGATAAGGTCAATGATACCGACAAATTTGTCTTCTGAACCGATAGGAAGGGAAATTGGAACAGCAGTTGCTCCAAGTTTGTCCTTGATATCCTTGACGCAACCGAGGAAGTCCGCACCGACGCGGTCCATCTTGTTCACGTAAGCGATTTTAGGCACACCGAATTTGTCTGCCTGACGCCATACGGTCTCAGACTGCGGCTGTACTTTGCCGACAGCATCGAAAGTTGCGATAGTACCATCGAGCACACGGAGTGAACGTTCAACCTCAACAGTGAAGTCAACGTGGCCCGGAGTGTCGATAAGGTTCAGCTGATAAACATTCCCGTTGTAATGCCAGAAGGCGGTGGTTGCAGCAGAGGTAATGGTGATACCACGCTCCTGCTCCTGAACCATCCAGTCCATAGTAGCGCCTCCATCGTGCACCTCTCCAATCTTGTGGGTCTTACCCGTATAGAAAAGGATACGCTCTGAAGTTGTCGTCTTACCGGCATCGATATGCGCCATAATGCCGATATTTCTGGTAAATCTAAGATCTCTTTTTGCCATTGTTCACGGGAATTAGAAACGGAAGTGCGCAAATGCCTTGTTGGCCTCTGCCATCTTGTGCATATCTTCTTTTCTCTTGAATGCGCCACCTTCATTGTTATAGGCAGCTACAATCTCGGCACAGAGTTTTTCTGCCATAGAGTGGCCGGAACGTTTACGTGCATAGAGTATCAGGTTCTTCATCGAAAGTGAAATCTTTCTCTCCGGTCTCAACTCTGTAGGCACCTGGAAGTTAGCTCCACCAACCCTGCGGCTCTTAACCTCAATCTGCGGGGTTACATTTTCGAGAGCTTTCCTCCAGATATCTAGAGGAGCCTTGTCAGAATCTTTCATCTTCTCGCCTACCATGTCAATGGCATCGTAAAAAATAGAATACGCGATACTCTTCTTCCCCTGCAGCATAAGGTTATTCACGAAGCGTGTTACATTTGCATCGTGAAACTTAGGATCAGGAAGTAGAATCCTCTTTCTAGGCTTCGATTTTCTCATTTTTGTGAAAAATTAAAGTGAAAATTGGTAATGAAAATTACTTCTTAGATTTCTTTGGTCTCTTGGCTCCGTAGAGAGAACGGGACTGTGTCCTGCCTTCTACACCAGCGGTATCCAAAGCTCCTCTAAGGATGTGGTAACGAACACCAGGGAGGTCCTTTACACGACCGCCTCTAACAAGCACGATTGAGTGCTCCTGGAGGTTGTGACCTTCGCCTGGGATGTATGCGTTGACCTCTTTTGCATTAGTGAGACGTACACGGGCAACCTTACGCATTGCTGAGTTAGGTTTCTTAGGTGTGGTTGTGTACACACGCACGCAAACGCCTCTCTTCTGAGGGCAAGCATCCAGCGCACGAGACTTGCTCTTCACAGCAAGCACCTCGCGTCCTTTGCGAACTAATTGTTGAATTGTTGGCATAAATGATTGTAAATCTTTAATTTATGTTACTTTCCCCAATTTTGGGGGCTACAAATTTACACATAATTTTTTAATTGACAATAAAATACTTGATTTTTACAGTTTTACGTCAATGATGTTAGGATAATGGTCAGTCAGCTTGACGGTGTACTCCTCCATGATGCAGTCGAAGACGCGGACCTCCACAGATGCGGAAGGGTCATATATGAGACAATGGTCTATCGCCCCCGCTTCACGTTCCGGGCCACGCCTGCGGCTAACAGTGGAATAGCCTTCCTTAGGGCTGCAGATATGATGGCCGTTGTGAGTGTCGCCATAGACCGTAGCCACCTTATAGCAAGGCTTGTAGCCGCCCTGAATCATCTGCTGAATCGGAACCGTGCCCTCCTCGCAATTCATGTCACCGACCACGAAAACCGGGACGTCACCGAACTTCGCACGGATAATCTCAGCCTCAGCCATCACAAGACGCAGCTGCGAAGCCCTCGCCATCGTGCTGCCGGGCTGAGCCTTGTCACTCTTCCACCACAGATGCGTTCCGATTACCGCGAACACCTTGCCGTCAGCCTTTCTCCTGAACACGGCCGAAGTAAATGACTTGGAACCATGATTGCACCACCTTGCCGGAGTGTACATATTATAGTATACGTATATCGGCTCGAGAGTCCTCTTATTGTAGAATATAGGAGTGTTGTTCCAGTCTTCCTTTGATTCCCAGGCTATTACATAACCTTTCTTCTCCACCAGCGGGTAAAACTCATTGTGCATATGCTCCGAATACTCCTGGAAAGCGAAAACGTCAGGCATATAATCCTTCACCAGACGCGCGAACTGCGGAGCCCTCCGGAAATCCCTCGGGTCCTCCCCTATTTCCTTCCACTTCGGAGGAATCGTATCTTGGCTGTAGTCCCAGATATTGTCATCCAGAATGCGGAGATCCGCGCCCTCGGCAATCTTGAACTTCGCTCCGAAAGCCGGACTTTTCTGCGCCGATGCCGACTGCCGGCTGCCCATAAAGGTCAATGTCAATGCAGATGCAACTAACAATCTGAGTATCCTGCTCATAGTCAATGAATTGATTTGATGGTGTATTAAAAAATGTGTCAGTCCGGGACAATCCATTGTCAAGGAAAGTTCCCCTACAGACGGGCAAAGTTATGATTTATTCCGTTTATTTTACCTAAATTTGGGGACCTTTTGAAAAACGACAGGATATTATGGCAAAAACATTGACAAACAGGAAATTGGTCTGTGCGGCAGCATTGACACTCTTGGCAGTCTCAGGAATGGCGCAGAGCCGTCAGGAGAGGATGGTGCGCACGCCGAACTACGAGCTGGCAGAGAGATTCTCCGCCAAGCGCATTGGCCAGATGGTTTTTTCCACTTCCGTAAGACCGGTCTGGTTCCGTAACGGAGATAAGTTTCTGTACGCATGGAAGACATCTGACGGGACACAATATTATATAGCGGACCCGAAAGCGGGAAAGACCGAGCCGGTATTCGACATGGACAAGCTCGCGATGCAGATTACCGAAATCATGCGTGACCCGTTCGATGCCAAGCACTTGCCGATAAGCAACATCAGCATTGACCCGGAAAACGACGGCATCCTGAAATTCGATATCAAGAGCACCAAGGAGAAAACAGATACGACGGGAAAAGCCACCGGCGAGAAGCTGACATATCATTTCCGCTATGAAATCGCCGGGAAGAAGCTGACATACGACACCGCCGACAAGAAGGAAAAATATCCGGACTGGGCAAATGTGTCTCCGGACGGTCTGACAGGTGTGTATATGAAGAATTCCAACCTCTTCTACATGGACACCCTGAACCTGCGCAAGGCAGCCGAGGACCCGAAGGACAGCACGCTGGTCGAGCACAGGATAACATCTGACGGATACAAGGACTTCTGTTACGGCATAAACAACTACAGCGGAAACACCGAGACAGACACAACCAAGAGGGTATTTCCGTCGGAACTGGTATGGTCGCCGGACTCCAGGCACATTGCAGTGATGCGTTGGGATATGGCACCGCTCAAGGACTTCTGGGTCATCAATTCATTGACTCAGCCACGTCCGACACTGGAGACTTACAAATACCAGATGCCGGGAGAGCCGGGACCTAAGGGCCATCTGTACGTATTCTCCACCTCTGACTGGACCTCCAGACAGGTGAAAATCAATGCGTTCAAGGACCAGGACCTCATCATGCAGCCGGATGTCCGTACTACCGACGACCAGTTCGACGAGTTCTACGGTTCGCGTTGGCTCGGAGATGACAACGGGTTCTACCTTACACGTATGAGCCGTGACCTGAAACGCATGGACATCTGCTACGTGGGTGTGGACAGCGATTCGACCAGGACCGTTATTTCCGAGAGGATGAACACTTACGTGGAAAGCAGACAGACAAGACTTCTGGACAGCGGAAGGAAACTGATTCATTGGTCCGAGCGCAACGGATGGGCGAATCTTTATCTTTACAATGCTGACGGGACATTGATAAGAAACCTTACCGAAGGGGCATATCATGTGGACGACGTGCTCGCAGTCAATGAAAAGGAGGGCTATGTCCTGTTCCGTGCCTGCGGTAAGGAAAAGGGCGAAAATCCATATCAGATGCATGTTTACAGGGTAAGTCTGCAAGGCGGTAAGCCGAAAATGCTCGACATCTCGGACATGAACATTGACGCGATAGCCTCTGACGACGGCAAGTATTTCATTGCCAATTATTCCCGCGTGGACTGCAAGCCGGCTTCTGCGCTTTTCGATGCGGCCGGCAAGAAAGTGTGCGACCTCGGCGAGGCTGACTTCTCGCTTCTTTTCGCTGCGGGTTACAAGTTCCCTGAGAGGTTCAAGGTCAAGGCGGCAGATGGTATAACAGACCTCTATGGCGCCATCTACAAACCATTTGATTTCGATTCCACAAAGGTCTATCCTATATGCGATTACGTATATCCGGGCCCTCAGGTGGAGGCCAACAACATTTCGTGGAGCAGAGGTTTCACGAGGACTGACAGGCTGGCTCAGCTCGGGTTCATTGTCATAACTGTAGGCAACAGGGGCGGTCATCCGGACAGGTCCAAATGGTACCACAACTATGGCTACGGCAATCTCCGCGACTACGGCCTCGAGGACCAGAAATATGCAATACAGCAGTTGGGGGCAAGGCACAGCTGGATTGACCTGAACAGGGTCGGCATCCACGGACACTCCGGCGGCGGTTTCATGTCCACCGCAGCGATGCTCAAATACCCTGACTTCTTCAAGGCTGCCGTTTCCTGCGCGGGAAACCATGACAACAGCATCTACAACAGGTGGTGGAGCGAGCAGCATCACGGAATCACGGAGAAAGTGGAGGCCGGCGATACCACATTCGTATATTCTATCGAAACGAATCCTGAAATCGCTTCCAATCTGAAAGGCCACCTCATGCTCGTGCACGGTGACATTGACAACAATGTCCATCCTGCCAACACCATTCGCGTGGTCAATGCCCTAATCCGTGCGAACAAGCGTTTCGACATGCTGATTCTTCCGGGACAGAGGCACGGATTCGGAGACATGAACGAGTACTTCTTCTGGAGAATGGCTGACTACTACTGCGAATGGCTGATGGGCAGCAGCAAACGTGACGAGGTGAATATCAAAGAAATGAACAACGACTGATTATGAACAATTTTATATCATCATCGGGCTTGTCGCTGTGTATCGGCGCGGCCCTTCTCCTCGCTTCCTGCAATGACCAGGAGGTGAAGGTAAACAGTGTCAATGTCAATGTGACAGAGTCACTTTCTCCTGAACGGAGCGACTCCGTCCGGGTCAATGTCAATGCAGAATATCCTGTAGATGGTCTTGTGGACAGCGTGAAGAACTCTATCTGCGAGATTATCGTGGAAGCCACTTTCGGCTCTGACTACTCGGGACTTTCTGTGGAGGATGCAGCCAACCGCTGGGCAGGCGATTTCGTGGCCGAGTACAAGAAGGCCAACCTGGAGCTGCTCAGTGAAGCCCAAGGCGATGAGGCCAATGACATGGGAGCGGGTTTCTTCTCCTGGGAGAACAAGCTGGAAGGCTATTTTTCCGGAAGACACGACAACATCATCACATACACGGTTTCCAACTACGTGTTCGAGGGTGGCGCACACGGTTCCACAGTCGAATCGTCAGTAAACATTGACCTGAAGACTGGCAAGCAGGTGACAGAGGATGATTTCTTCATCCCTGGCTACAAGGAGGCTCTTTCCGCATTGCTCTCCGCCCATCTTCACGACGAGATGCCTGACCAGGAGTCTTACGACGCGCTCTTCATCAAGGACTTTGAGCCGAATGGCAATTTCAAGGTTTCGGAACAGGGTGTGACTTACGTTTACGGCCAGTATGAAATCGGGCCATATTATCTCGGAATCATAAAGGTTACCATTCCTTGGAACGAACTTGGGGACCTTGTCAGAGAACATCCGACGAAATAATCTTTCACAAACAAATAAACATAAAAATCTTTTATGAAGACATTGCGAATTTTTACAATGTTCGCCCTCTCTTGTGCGCTGCTCTCATGCGGCAACGAGAAAGACGGGGACGTTTCTCAGCTTCCGTCACCAAAAGTGATTTAGGACGAAGCCAAGACCACCAAGACATCAGTAGCCGCTTTCTGGACCGAAGTTGCAGGAGCAGCAAGCTACAATGTCATTTTCGACGACCGGGACGTAGTGTCCACTACGGAGAAGGAGATGGCATGGGACAACTTGGAGACCAACTCCACCCATACGCTCAAGGTTCAAGCCGTTTCTGCTGACAAGAATGCGTTCAAGGATTCAGAATGGAGTGTTGCTGTCCTCACCACCACAGAGGACACGGAACTCGACACGCCGTTCACCATGAGTTTCCACGACGTCACATTCTACAATGCGAAGGTGACCGTCAATGCCGGCAACTATACCGACAAGTATTTCTTCAATGTTACACCTAAAGTGCTGTTTGATAAGGACTACAATGGCGACGTACGTGCATTTGCAGAGGATTATATCGCCCAAGTCAAGCAGTTGGCCGAACTCAGCGAGAAGACCTTCGGAGATATGTATCTCATCCTCAGCTATTCCGGCAAAATGGAAGGAACAGTTCCTTCACTTGCTTCCGAGACTGAGTACATCGCCATAGTTTTCGGTGTGGACATCAACGGTCTTATCACCACGGGAGTAGCATCAGAGACATTCAAGACAGAGAAGGACCCGGGCGTACAGAAATCCGATATGACATTTGAAATCAATGTCAAGCAGCCGACAGGGACCTCAGCAGTAATCGAAGTAACCCCGTCAAAAGATGACGAGTATTATTTCTTCACTGCGATAAACAAGTCCCAGTTATCTACGACTGTGGGTGGAGACACCGACGAAGCCATCTTGAACTACTACTCCAAGCTGTTCGACGCTCATCTGAAAGACGAATCCTTCGAAGAGTTTGCAAGCAAGAACTTCTCCAAGGGGAAGGATTCTTACAACTTTGCAGCTTTGCCTGACAACAGTGACTTTCTGGTAGTTGCCTTCGGCGTGACATACCACGGTGAAATATGTATGGCGACCACAGACCTTGCCAGGAAAGAGTTCAAGACAGGTGAAGGAGCTCAGAAGCCGGGCGAGAAGGACATTGAAATCGTAGTGAACAAGCTCACAGCTACAGACTTGGAGTTCACAGTCGTTCCGTCTGACGACAACATCCACTTCGTATATGAATGGCGTTCTTATGATGAATTCAAGGGTCTCACCGATGAGGAAATCATGACAAAAGTCATAAAAGAAAGAAGCGGAGACGGTTATTTCTGGCTGACTGCCAGCAAGGGAGCCATGACTGGCCATAACACCAATCCATTGACCACCGGCAAGGAGTATATCATCTATGCCTTCTATGTGGAAGAAGACCCGAACAACGCATATAGTGCCCTTCCGGCAAGCGGTCTGTTCAAGAAAATAGTAGTTCCTGGAGAAGGTGAGGCTCAGGAGCCGGCTCTTTCTTTCACTATCTCTGAGGACGAAGTGACCACTTCATCGCTCAAGGCGACGGTAACACCTTCCGATGCAACCGCAAAGTATTTCAGCTATGTACTGGAAGCATCCAAATGCAGTGAAAAGACTGACGAGGAAATCGTCAAGGCTGTGAAAAACGAACTTGGATACGAAATCCTCGGATACGAGAAGACAGGTACGACCGTGGTTTCCCAGAGCAAACTGAAATCCAATACCGAATACTACGTGGTAGTCTTCGGAGTGGATCCGGACAAGGATTACGCTGCTACCACTTCTGTGACCAAGAGGCTGTTCAAGACCAAGGTCGAGAGCACGACTCCTCCTTCCGGAGAAAAGGCTATCGATATCAATGTCAAGGAACTTACAGCAACCAAGATCTCTGTAGATTTCGTACCTGGAGATCCTGATATGGAGTACGCGGCAAATGTCTATAGGGCTGCCCAATTCGAAGGAATGAATGACGAGCAGATCATCAAGACTGTCATAGAGGATTTTGGCTATGAAATATATTATGGTCTTCCTAAAGGCAACTATAATATCACACGTGATGCATGCAGCCCTAATACCGAATATGTCATCGTGGCATTCGGCGTAAAGAACGGCAGCGCCATCACCGGACTCTTCAAACAGTCAGTGACTACCCCTGCCGAATAACATTTCGACACACATATTGAAAGATTCAGCCCGGCACGAAGATGTACCGGGCTGTTTTTTTTAGAAACGATATGCAACAAATTCACTCATTGCCCGTCAAGAGTATAGAAGATTTGATAGATTTGCAGTGCAAGCGGTGAAAAGGATATGGGCATTGATGACAAAAAAGCGACGGAACTGTTCCGGCAATACGGTAAAAGGCTGTACAATACGGCTTTGCGCATCACATTGTCATCAAGCGAGGCGGAAGAAATCATGCAGGAGACATTGATCCGATTTCTTACGGGCGGCAGAAGACCTGACGATGAATGGGCGTGGCTGCGGCGGATGTGCATAAACAGGTTGATAGACTTCCTGCGCCGCGAAAAGCGCTTCGTGAATATCGACGACGCCTTTGCTTCTGCTGAACCTGTTCTTGCCGATGACAATGAAGAGGTCTGGTCCGGATTGGACGGAAAAGTGTTCCCGATGGTGATGGACCTGCTGAAGGCAATGCCGGACGGATACCGGACGATATTGACATTGAAGCTTATAGAAGACATTGATTATAAAGAGATTGCGTCAATGCTGGGAATGAGCGAGTCATCTGTCCGAAGTCAATACCTCAGAGGCCGCAGAAAACTTGCAGAGAGGCTAAGAGAAAACTTGAAAGTCAATGATTATGAATGATATAGAAAAATATTTCGACAACTATAGAAGCCTTGCTGATGAGGCCGGAGCAGATCCGTCCGTCTCCGAGCAGGATTTTCTCGGGCGGCTACATAAAGAGCGTGCAAGGAAACGTTTCCGCAGACGTACAATTGCATTGACCTTTGTCGGGATGGCGGCAGCATTGACAATTCTCGTCATTCTGCAATGGCCGGAGGCTCAGGTCGATCCGGTCGAGGTCTATATGACGAACTATCGGGAAGGCGTGGCGCCGCTGCTTTCGGAGGTACGGGAGATGGAGATGTCTTCCGAGCTGTGCAGGGAAATGGACTTGTCGGAGGTCATTGAGGAGCTGCTGAATTCTCCGGACAGCATGATCGGGGGGCTTGACGGCCTTGGAAATGCTGAAAAACTGGAGTTTACGAGGAAGTATTGCGACAGCAGCCTGGAAGAAATCAGGGCCCTGTACGGCGAATGTTGCCAGGCATATTATACTGGTGCTCAGAATGTTAATGAAATCTAAATTATCAATGTTATGAAAAAGAATCTTTTTGTGCTGATATTGCTTTGCGCGATGTCCGTGATTCAAGTCAATGCTGGTGAAAATCCTGCTGTGAGACGGGAATATGATTTTACGTCTTTCAATGCCATCCGTACCGTGTCTGACGGCCAGACAGTTTCCGGAAGGGGCCGATTCGTCTCTACAAATTATAAAATATCATTGGTCAAGTCGGATCACTATAAAGTCATTATGGAAGTGTGGGACAGGGATGACATCGACCTGTTCGAAATCAGGCAGACCGGAAGCGCCCTGGAACTGGTAAAGAAAATGAAGAAGTATCCGTATCGCAGTTCGAATGTAAGTATCCCGAGCGCGACCGTAACCATATATACGCCTGAGTTCCCGAGCGTTACGTTGAGCGGAAACTCTCAGATGAGCGTGTCCGGCGGCGCGTTTTCGGGTGAGAGCCTGGCGGTCAACTTGTCCGGAATAACTAAAATCGAAGGGCTTTCCGGAACGTGGGACAAGGCGACTATCACTATGAGCGGTTCCACCAAGATTGACAACCTGACCTTGACGTCCGGCTCTTGCCATATCACGTGCAGTGGAGTTGCTGAGATAGGCGGCATTTCCTCGATAAATTCGGATAAGGTAGTCTTGTCCACGTCGGGTACGTCCAAGATCAGCCTGGAGAATTTCCGTTCTGAGTCCATCAATGCGACAGCCAGCGGCGTAAGCAAGTTCAAGACGTTAGAAGTCAATGCCGGGGAACTGTGCGCAAATCTCTCCGGCACGTCATCTTTCAATTTATCCGGGGCAATCAGAAAGGTCTCTGCTGATATGCATGGCGCGGCATCTCTGTCCCTCAAAGGGACCGGAAATGAACTGACCGTCGCTGGGAGCGGAACTGCTGTTGTCAATGCCGAGAAATTTACGGTGAAGGATGCGTCATTGAATCTGTCCGGGGTGTCCGGGGCCTCCGTCACTGTTACCGAAAAGCTTGAGACCGAGACGTCCGGGAACGCCCACATAGATTACTACGGCCGCCCGAAGTCCGTAATCAACAAATCAAGTAACGTGGTAAGTCATTGATTTAGTTTACATATATTGAGGCTCAATGCATCAGTTGAGCGCGTTTCTGTCCGCCGCATCTGGAGTGATTCCATATGCGGCGGTTTTAATGTCACTCAAGATGTCACTCAAGATGTCACTCAAGGGAAAGACTTGGATCAATGGATAGAGTATCAGATCGCTGCAAACCCGAAAATAACGACATATGAGTTAGCGGAACTGTCCGGAAAGACTTCTCGAACCATAACGCGTCATTTAGTTAAACTACCTCATATTAGATTTATCGGCAGCGGATATAGTGGGCATTGGGAGATAGACAAGAAATAAAAGCCGAACTTGATTATAATGAAATTATGCTACGGCCCGTAGCAGTTTTGCATCGGTCTTAGAACTTACTTATCATCAGGGAAGATGCAGGACACTCGTCAGTAGAAACAATTATTGACCAATAATACTTACACTAAAATGAGAAAAATTTCACTATTAATCTGTATTGCGCTCGGAGCGATGATTCTCTCAGCTGTTTCTTGCTCGAAGAAGGCAGACGGATCGCCGATGGGAGTGTATTCCTTTGGAGACATCTATTCAACGGCAGTCTGGTGAATCTTCATGAATTGGAAATCATTCTTCCTAACATAACCGGCCACAAATCGCGACCGGTTATCTAATTTCCCGCTTAAAATGAAACACCTAGTTTAAGACCTATCTGGTTCTGTTTGTATTTGACTTCTGCATTCATAACAGTCGTCTTGCAACTATATCTTTCGTATAATAAGGTCAATTTCATTCCGACCTTCTTACTCATCGGAAAATGTAAGCCAAACTCAGGACGGAACATTAAACCGCCTGTCATATCATACGTATAATCGAGTTTTGTTCCTACATCCACCCCAGCTGTCAAATCCAGTTTTCTAGCAACTGGAAAATAACCTTTTACATCAACGAATATCGGGAAGATTATGGCTTCATCTGAAAGTTCAGCGGTCGCTCCTATACCCGCACCGGCGAAAAGATAACGTGAGAAGCGCACACCATTGATTACTTCCAGGTTAAGGTTATTAAGTTCTTCACTCATATCAAACGAATAGGAAACATTCACCTCTCCTTGATATTTGAAGTACTTGACATCCTGAGCACCGATGCCGAGCGGCAAGACCAATAAAGCCAATAGGCACAATATGCGATTCATTTTCATGGTTTTTGGATTTGAAAACAGGTGTTAAATATTTTTTCAAATTTAGCTATTTTTTTT
>UMFK01052317.1_pt1 | contig 21148 bp, 16 predicted proteins | sample 1964981 | NCBI WGS metagenome assembly UMFK01 (sample SAMEA4836043, study PRJEB28245) | human gut metagenome | biome: gut microbiome; material: fecal sample | place: Denmark | collected 2008
GCCGCGAAGTACAACAAGCGCCTGTGTGCGGATAAGGGCTTCGCGTATATGGGCACCGCGCAGGTGATAATGCCGGAGAACTATATCGCCATGTTCGATGCACCGCAGGAGCCGGAGGCCGCGCGGATAATCGAGGCCTCGGCTCCCGCGATAGACGAGGCCTCGCAAAAAATCGCGGATGGCTGCGAGTTCGCCGCGCCGCGGAACAATCTCTATGACCGCTTTATGAGTACCGCAGCAAACCCGGTGTTTTACGCGCTTTTCGTTAAGGCGGATAAATTCCGCGCCGATGATAAGTGCGTCGGCTGCGGCAAATGCGCGCAGCTGTGTCCGCTGAACGACATCAGCATCGTCGACGGCCGCCCGGTGTGGGGCAAAAACTGCACGCACTGCATGGCCTGCATCTGTCACTGCCCGACGGGCGCGATAGAATATGGCCGCAAGAGCCTTGGAAAGCCGCGGTATCACTGCGATTTGTAATAACGGGGGGCGCTTAGCCGCCGCTGGCGAAAGTGTATATGTATTAGAAAAGCTAATGACGAAGCTGAAGAATCCGATGGTTTTGTGTATAGTGCAACAGAAACACTTGTACGCCAGCCGAGGACTTTGTGCTATCTGAAATGTGGATGTCATTGACAAATTGTAATATTTCAGCTATAATGGCATATCACAATATGTAAACCAACTTTAGCAATTTGCACTGGCGCAGACAGCTGCGCCGGAGGAAGCTGACGGGGAAAAGCTCGCATGGCAAAGAAAAAATACGTCCGGGATTACGAAATTTCCGAAACTATCGACGAAAAGGGCAGGGTCAGATCCGTGCCGGTATATGTCGGTTCGTATTTCTGCTTCTGCGATGCCGCCGCCGCGAAGAAGAGCGGCAGGCTCCTTGCCCCCGCCGCCGCGCTTGGCTGGCTTGCGTATATCATGGCGCTGTGGCTCCCGTCCGGAGCCGGAAAGCTCATGTATGTGATTCTCCCCTTCGTGTTCGCGGCCGTGCCGCTGTGGTACGTCAGTTCTGCGGTCGCCGCGCTGCTGCGCGCGGGCGATAAGCTCAAGCGCTCGGAGGCGGAGAAGGTCGCAGGGAATCTCCCCTCGGCCTCGATATTCGGCATCATTCTCACGGCGGTCGCCCTGATCGCCGAAGGCGTCACCGCGATAGCCGCGCCGGAAAAGCTCAATGCGGCGGACATCGCCTTTGCCGCCGGAGCCGGGATACTCTGCGCGGCGTTCGTGCTCTCGTTCTCCCGCCGTCAGGCGGTAGCGACGAAGCTTATCTGATCCAGTTATTAACCGCAGGGCTTAATTAATATAGAAGCCCGCGTTTAATAAATAAAAATCCTATCAAGGAGGAAAAATGAAAATGAGCAACATCAAGAAGATCCTCGCTCTGGTTCTGGCTCTTGTTATGGTCTTTGCTCTCTGCGCTTGCGGCGAAAGCAACACTCCCGCACCCGCCGAGTCCGAAGCACCGACAGCAGAGCCCGAAGCACCGGCAGTCGAGGAGAACACATCCACCCTGGTCTATGCAACCTCCACCTTCGGCCAGAAGTTCAGCCCCTTCTTCTATACCACCGCGTATGACGAAGAAGTCGTCTCCAACTTCACCGGCGGTCTGCTTGCTGCTGACCGCGGCGGCGCTATCATCCACCACGGCATAGAGGGCGAGACCGTTGAGTACAACGGCACCGATTACACCTACTATGGCATGGGCGATGTTGACATCGTTCAGAACGATGACGGTTCCGTTGACTACAACCTCACCATGCGTGACGATATCGTCTTCTCCGACGGCACCCCCGCCACCATCGATGACGTTATCTTCGGTATCTACGTTATGGCTGACCCGTCCTACGACGGCAGCTCCACTGTTTACGCACTGCCTATCGAGGGCATGGCTGACTACTACAATTCTCAGCAGTACCTCTACAAGCTCCTTGCCGAGGCAGGCCGTGACAACACCGACTTCACCCTTTGGGACGAAGCCACTCAGACCGCTTTCTGGGCAAGTGTTGACGCAGCCGGCGAGAAGTTCGCTCAGGAAATCATTGACAGCGTTGTCAGCAGCTACAACACCGACGAGTACACAGCCACCATCGAAGCAACTCCCGATGAGATCACCGCTGATCCTGCTCTGCAGGTCAAGTTCGGTATGAACATGTGGGGCTACGGCGACGCTTGGACTGAAGGCGCAACCGTTGCTGACTTCTGGGCTGCAATCGAGGCAAACTACGACAGCGTTATCGAGGCTTCCGACGCCGAGACCGCAGGCTCCTCCCTGTTCGATCTCATGGATGACTTTGCAGATTACGATAAGCTTGTTGCTACCGGCGACGACGTTCCCAGCATCAAGGGCATCATCCGTACCGGCGACTACTCCCTCACCGTACATATGACTGAGTACGATGCAACCGCCATCTACAACATGAGCTTCATCATTGCTCCTCTGCACCACTATGGTGACGTCAGCAAGTACGATTACGACAACAACAAGTTCGGCTTTGACAAGGGCGACCTGAGCGGCGTCAAGGCAAAGACCACCGAGCCTCTCGGCTGCGGTCCCTACATCTTCAAGAGCTACGAGAACGGCGTTGTCACCATGGAAGCCAACCCCACCTACTTCCTTGGCGAGCCCAAGACCAAGACCATCCTCTTCAAGGAAGGCGAGGATGCTGACTACGTTCCCGGTATCGTCACCGGCACCTACGACCTCGCAGTCCCCTCCATCAGCGAGGAGACCCTGAACGCTATCACCGATGCTAACTCCAACGGCGAGCTCACCGGCGATACTCTCACCACCATCCTTGTTGACTACCGCGGCTACGGCTACCTCGGCATCAATGCTGACCTCGTCAACATCGGCGGCGACCCCGGCTCCGAGGAGTCCAAGGCTCTCCGCAAGGGCTTCATGACCGTTCTGGCAGTCTACCGTGACACCGTTATCAACTCCTACTACGGCGACCGTGCCGCAGTTATCCAGTACCCCATCTCCAACACCTCTTGGGCAGCTCCTCAGCCTGCTGACGAGGGCTACCGTGCAGCATACTCTGTCGATGCCGACGGCAACGACATCTTTGACTCCAGCATGAACGACGAGCAGAAGTACGACGCAGCTCTCAAGGCGGCAGTCACCTTCTTCGAGAAGGCCGGCTACACCTTCGATGCTGACGGCAAGGTCGCTTCCGCTCCCGCAGGCGCTCCCGAGTCCTACGAGATCCTCATCCCCGGCAATGGCAAGCAGGATCACCCGACCTACGGCATTGCAACTGCCGCCTCCAAGGCACTTGAGACCATCGGCATCAAGCTCACCGTTAACGACGTCGGCTCCTCCGTTTGGAACAACGCTCTCGAGGGCAACACCGCTCAGATGTGGGTTGCTGCATGGCAGTCCACCGCTGACCCCGATATGTACCAGGTCTACCACAGCAGCAATGCACATGGTAAGGGCACTAACTCCAACCACTACCAGGTAGATGATCCCGCCCTCGATGCTCTGATCATCGACGGCCGCACCAGCGCTGACACCGAGTACCGTAAGTCCGTCTACAAGCAGGCCATGGAAATCATCATGGATTGGGGCGTTGAGCTGCCTGTCTACCAGCGCAAGGATTGCACTGTTGCATCCACCATCCGTGTTGACTGCGACACTCTGCCTAAGGATATGACTCCGTACTGGGGTTGGAAGGCCGAGATCGAGACTCTGGCAGTCAAGTAATTGAGTTTAGCTTAATTACATCACCTAAATCATCGCACGGGAGGGGTTTTTGCCCCTTCCGTGCTTGGCTGTGAAACAAATATTTAAGAAAGCAGTGAAATAGTGTGGCAAAGTATACAGTTAAACGTTTGCTTTACAGCGCTTTGATTTTGTTCTTTGTAATGTTCCTGATCTATGTGCTAATGTACAATATGCCCATGGGCTTTATTGAGACAAAGGCAAGAGAACTGGCTTCCCGCCCCGGCGCAAGCAAGAGCTACTCCGAGTGGCTTGCGGATTTGAATGCGCAATACGGCATGGATAAAGGCATCGTTCAGGGTTACTTTACATGGCTTAAGAGTGCTGTGAGAGGTGAATGGGGCGAGAGCTGGTCTTGGACTGTCCCCGTCACCCAGAAATTCCATGACACCGTCTGGTACAGCTTTGCGCTCGGACTCGTGTCGTTTATCCTTGAAATTCTTATAGCAATTCCACTTGGTATTGCCGCTGCCCGCAAGCAGTACAGCTTTACCGACTACTTCACCACGGTCGTTTCGATGATATGTATCTCGATGCCGACCTTCTTCCTCGCAACGATATTGAAATACGTCTTCTCCGTCAAGCTCGGCTGGTTTGAGCTTACGGGTATGCAGGGACGAAATTATCAATATCTCTCTGACTTCGGAAAATTCTTGGATGTGGCCAAGCATTTTGTCCTGCCCGCGATTACCATTACCATAATCAGCATAGGCGGTCTCATGCGCTACACCCGTACCAATATGCTGGAAGTGCTCAATGCCGACTATATCCGTACCGCCCGCGCGAAGGGCGTGCCGGAGAAGGCCGTCATTAACAAGCACGCCTTCCGCAATACCCTTATCCCCCTCATCACCACCCTCGGCGGCAGCCTGCCCAGCCTCTTCTCCGGCGCACTCATCACCGAGACGCTGTTCGGCATCCGCGGCATAGGCTATGCCTCCTACTATTCGATGACACAGGCGGATATACCCTTTACCATGTTCTATTTGGCATTCATTTCAATTCTCACGTTGCTCGGCAACCTCATTTCGGATCTTCTGTATGCCGTTGTTGACCCGCGTGTGCGTTTGAGCTGAGGAGGTACTTTATGGCAGCATCATATAATCTGAATGAAGTCCTCAAGGCCAAGGAAGCGGCCGAGCAGAACAAAAAATCGGTTGAAAACGAAGAGATTCATCTTGACGACGTATCCCGCGTCAAGGTTCTCTCCCCCGGTCGTCAGGTCTTTAAGCGCTTTATACGCAACAGACTGGCGGTTTTCGGCTCCGTTGTGCTTATATTCATGTTTGCGTTCTCGTTCCTCGGGCCTCTGTTCTATGCCCACGGTCAGACGGAGATATTCTATAAGTACAATAACCAGAACGTAAACTACGCGCTTGCCAAGGAAAACAGCGCATATAACGGCTATGTCGTCAACGACGCCGTCGAGCTTGACAGCAAGGTCGTTACCGCGATGAACAGCAACATCAAGTCCATGATCGAAGAGGGCAAGGATTACCTGCTCGTCGAGGGCGAGACCGGCAACTTTGAGATAAACCGTCTCGGTGACGAGATATATACTCTCAGCGGCCGCGAAATGGATGAGGTCTGCACTGCCGGTACGAGCACCGTTACCATCGGCACCTATGACGCCGTCGGCAAGAAGCTCAAGTTCTCCGGTGAGGAGATAGAGGGACTTGAAGATGCGGCAAAGGCCTGCAAGGGCAAGAGCGGCGAATTTAAGTTCGGCGGCGAGACTTATTCTTATAAGAAGGGCTCCGGCAAGAGCTATACCATAACCAAGACCTCCGACGGCATCAACTACGCCGAGGGCAGCCTCGGTGAAGAGTTTGAGGCGGCAATGCTCGCGGCCATCGAGTCCGAGGCAAAGGCTTTCAGCTTTGAAGGCGTAAACTACACCATCCTCAACAAGGGCGAGACGCACCACGTTTATACGAGCGGCGAGCCCAGCATGGCCATGGTTTACACCCGCTTCACCCTTGATACCTTTGAGACCGGTCTGAAGGTCAGTGACGAGTTCCGCGTCAACGCTCTGCTTGCGGCTTATGACAGCGGCAAGTTCAGCTACGAGGGACAGAAGTACACTATCAAGAGCAACGATGATGTTCTTGAGATATTCGACGCTCAGGGCAACGAGTTTGCCGAGTTCAGCACCATCTCCATCCGCCGCTACTCCGGCGAGGACAGCATGGACTATGACCTCAAGAAGGCGCTCAATACCGTCATTGAGGAAATGCAGGAGACGGATCTCAAGACTGCGGAGCTCACCTATCGTCTGCCCATGCAGGACGAAAACGGTGTTTACACCTATGACGAGCAGGGCAATCTCCAGTACGAGGACGGCGACCTGACCATCTCTCAGCGTGACACCGGCTCCTACGTCATCAGCTGCCACCAGACCATTTACGTCATTGATAAGTTTGCCGCACCCTCCGGAACTCACGTTCTCGGCACCGACGGCGACGGCTTTGACGTGCTTGCGCGTGTCATGTACGGCGGCCGCATCTCCCTGATGGTCGGCTTTGTCGTCGTATTCCTCGAGATACTTCTCGGCGTCATCATGGGCGGCCTTGCCGGTTACTACGGCGGCTGGGTCGATAACCTCATCATGCGTCTGGTCGATATCTTCTACTGTCTCCCCTCCATGCCCATTATGATAATCCTCGGCGCAATGATGGACGCTCTGCGTATGAATACCTATGTACGTCTCATGATAATGATGGCGGCGCTCGGTATCATGGGCTGGGCCGGCGTTGCGCGTATGGTTCGCGGCCAGATACTCTCCCTGCGTGAGCAGGAGTTCATGGTTGCAACCGAGGCTACGGGCATCAGAGTTAAGGACAGAATATTCCGTCACCTCGTCCCGAACGTTATGCCTCAGCTTATAGTCATCGCCTCTCTGGGCATCGGCGGCACCATCATCACCGAGTCCACCCTGTCTTTCCTCGGCCTTGGCGTTAAGCACCCGCTGGCGACTTGGGGCACCATCATCAACTCTGTCTCCTCTGCGTCCGCCATGGCGCACTATCCGTTCATCTGGATACCTGTTGGTCTGCTCATCTGCATGACCGTTATCGCCTTCAACTTCGTTGGCGACGGTCTGCGCGATGCATATGACCCCAAGGCAAAACGCTGATTAGGAGGTATAATCATGTCAGATAAGAACGAAAAAAACTCCTCCTATATATCCGGCAAAGAGTCCAGGAGAATTTCAAAATTTAACCGCCGCGTAACCAAGAAGCTCGAAAGAGACAGAGCGGACGCCAATAAGGATCCCTCGCTGTTCACGACGAAGATGAAGGACGAGAACAACGTTGTCGAGTTTGATAACGTCTGTACCTATTTCTTCACCGATGTCGGCACGGTCAAGGCCGTTGACGGCGTCAGCTTCGTGGTTCCCAAGTGCTCTACCGTCGGCGTTGTCGGCGAGTCCGGCTGCGGCAAATCCGTCACCAGCCTTTCCCTGATGCAGCTGCTTCAGCGCCCCCAGGGTCAGACCGTCGGCGGCGAGATCCGCTTCAACCTCGGCGACGGCACCGCATATAACATCGTCAACACCCCGACTGCAAAAATGCAGGAGATTCGCGGCAACAAGATATCCATGATATTCCAGGAACCGATGACCAGCCTGAATCCGGTGTTCCGCATCGGCCAGCAGGTCGACGAAGTCACCATGCTCCATAACCCCGAGATGAGCAAGGAAGAGGTCAAGGCGCGCACGCTCGAGATGCTCGACCTTGTCGGCATCGCCAACAAAGAGGGCGTGTACTCCATGTACCCGCATGAGCTGTCCGGCGGTATGCGTCAGCGTATCATGATAGCCATCGCGCTTGCCTGCTCGCCCACGCTCATCATCGCCGACGAGCCGACCACCGCGCTCGACGTTACGATCCAGGCGCAGATTCTTGATCTGCTCCAGAATCTGAAGGATAAGCTCAACTCCTCCATCATGCTCATCACGCACGACCTCGGCGTCGTCGCGGGCATGGCGGACTACGTCGTTGTCATGTATGCCGGCCGCGTCGTGGAAAAGGGCACCGCGGATGAAATATTCCACCATCCCGGCCACCCCTACACCATCGGCCTGATGAAGTCCAAACCCGTCGTCGGCAAGAAGGTCGACGCGCTGTACAACATCCCCGGCAGCGTTCCGAATCCGGTCAACATGCCGAACTACTGCTACTTCCGCGATCGCTGCGAGATGCGCTGCGACCAGTGCGACGGCAAGTATCCTCCGGAGATAAAGATCAGCGATACGCACTACGTCTCCTGCTACCGGTTCATTGACGAGGGCGAGATAATGGGTTATCCCAAATCTGTTAACGTGGAGGAGCTGTAAAGATGGAAGAAATCAAAAAAACACCCGACACGGAAAACGAATATCTGCTTGAGGTCAAGAACCTTGTAAAGTGGTTCCCGATAAAGTCCAGCTTCTTTAAGCAGACCATCGGCAACGTCCGCGCTGTGGACGGCATCAGCTTCAAGATCAAGCGCGGCCAGACCATGGGTCTCGTCGGCGAATCCGGCTGCGGCAAATCCACTGCCGGCAGAACCATTCTGCGCCTGCTCGAAAAGACCTCCGGTGAGGTCTGGTTCGACGGCAAGGAAATATTCTCCCTCAGCAAGGAAGAGCTTCGCCGTATGCGTCCGCGCATGCAGATTGTCTTTCAGGATCCGTATTCCAGCCTGTCTCCGCGCCTCCCCGTCGGTGAGATCATCGGCGAGGCCGTCCGTGAGCATGGCATAGTCCCTCCCGAAGAGTACGACGATTATATCACCCGCGTCATGAAGGCCTGCGGCCTGCCTGAGTATTACAAGGACAGATACCCGCATGAGTTCTCTGGCGGCCAGCGCCAGCGTATCTGCATCGCCCGCGCTCTGGCTCTCAGTCCGGACTTCATTGTCTGTGACGAGCCTGTCTCCGCTCTGGACGTTTCAATCCAGGCGCAGATAATCAACCTGCTCCGTCAGCTCCAGAAGGACTTCGGCATAACCTATCTGTTCATTTCCCATGACCTCTCCGTCGTCGAGCATATTTCCGACACGGTCGGCGTCATGTACCTCGGCACCATGGTCGAGTACTCCGAGACCGAGAAGATCTTCGGCAAGCCGCTGCACCCCTACACCACGGCGCTGTTCTCGGCTATCCCGATCCCCGATCCGGACGTCAAGCTCAACCGCATTATCCTCAAGGGCAGCCTGCCCTCTCCCGCAAATCCGCCCGCCGGCTGTAAATTCCATACGCGCTGCGACAAGTGCATGGATATCTGCCGCTGTGCCGTTCCGGAGTGGAGCGAGGTAGAGCCGGGTCACTGGTGCGCATGCCACCTGTATAATGATGCCGAGCAGCAGGCCAGAGCCGAGGAAGCCCTGAAGGAAGCGAAAGCAAACGGTACCTTCAATGAAAAGAAAGACGAAGCGAACCTATGACGATGACGATGGGCGTACCATTGCGCCCATGAACATCGAGGGAATGCCCTGGTATAAGCCTGAGGTGCCCGATCGTCCGGCGGACGGCAGAGAGCCGGAGTCGATGACGAAGGAAGAAGCGAGAATGTATACGCTTGCCGCCGTGAAAGCGGGGCTGACCATAGCGTCGGTTTTCGGCATTGCGATATATCTGTTCCTGCTCTTCTGCGATAAAATTTGGTTTGCGTAAGTAAAATGAACCCCGCCATCCTGATGGATGGCGGGGTATTTGTTATCTGTCAAAATTATTCAGCGTAGTTGGAGAAGTAGTTCTGCACGACGATGATGGGCGTGCCCTTGTCTCCGCTGCCGCTGGTCAAGTCGCAGAGAGAACCGATGAGATCGGTCAGGCGGCGCGGCGTCGTGCCCTCGGAGGCCATATTGCCCTTGAGATCGGCGTCCTTCTTGCGGATGGACTCCTGGATCGCGGCTTTGAGCTCGTTGCCGGAGAGTCCGGCAAAGTCGTTGTCGGCGAGATACTTCAGCTTCAGCTCGTTCGGCAGACCGACGAGGCCGGAGGTGAAGCCGGGGCTGACGACAGGGTCGGCAAGCTCCCAGATCTTGCCCATAGGGTCCTTGAACGCGCCGTCGCCATAGACCATGGCTTCGACCTTGACGCCAGTGCGCTCAAGCAGCGCTGCCTGAATACCCTCGGCGACCTCCTGCGCATTCTTCGGGAAGAGCTTGACCTTGCCCTCGGTGGCCTTGTTGGAGCCGAGCAGACCGTACTGGCACCAGCCGCTGCCGTTCACGGGGGCGTTGAGTATGTCGCACAGGGTCAGAACGGTCTTGCCGCCCGCGGCCTTGATACGGCGGCGTGAGCGCTCGCGGCTGTGTATATCGCAGCAGATGACATTTTCGGTGTACTTGACGATCGCTTCGGCGTGGTTTGCAAATACAATCTCGGCCTCGGCGCCCTCCTCGCGGATCACGGATTCGTAGTATTCCACGTAATCAACGCCGGTGAAGGGATGTTTGATATAGCCGAAGAGACGGCGGTAATCTTCAAGGCTGAGGACGTCGGTGTAGGGGTTCACGCCGCTGTCGTCGAGCGTGTCCTCGTCAAAGAGATGGTTGCCGACCTCGTCGGAGGGGTAGGACAGCATGAGTACGACCTTTTTGCAGCCGCGCGCGATGCCGCGCAGGCATATTGCAAAGCGGTTGCGGGAAAGGATGGGGAACACAACGCCGACGGTGCCGCCGCCGAGCTTGGCCTTGACGTCGGCCGCGATATCGTCAACGCTGGCGTAGTTGCCGTCTGCACGCGCAACAACGGATTCGGTGACGGAAACGACGTCGCGCTCGCGCAGCTTGAAGCCGTCCTCGGCCATCGCGGCCACGACGGAATCCGCGACTATCTTAATTATATCGTCGCCCTCACGCACGATGGGGGCACGTACTCCTCTTGAAATAACTCCGGACATGAAACGCCTCCTGAAATAAAATGTTTTTTACCCAAAAATAATACACTTTTTTGGGAGCTAAGTCAACAAAATCACGCTTTTTTCGTTTGCTCTTGCAAAGGGGCGGATTAGAATATATAATGTATTCGTCAAAAAGCTACGGAGGTTCTGCATGAAAAATCAGAAGATACTTATTCTCGACTTCGGCGGACAGTATAACCAGCTTATCGCCCGCCGCGTCCGTGAGGGCAACGTCTATTGCGAAGTCAAGCCCTTCAGCACGTCTCTGGAAGAGATAAAAGCCTTTGCCCCGATCGGCATCATTTTCACCGGCGGCCCTAACAGCGTCTATGAGGCCGGTTCGCCCCATGTGGATACCGGTGTGTACGGTCTCGGCGTGCCCATTCTGGGCATATGCTACGGCTGTCAGCTCCTCGCGCATGAGCTGGGCGGCAAGGTCACTGCCGCGCAGGATGATTCCGCGCGCGAATACGGCAAGACGGAGACCTATTTTGATACCTCATGCAAGCTTTTCAAGAATATTCCTGCCGAGAGCATAACGTGGATGAGCCACGGCGACTATATGGCGCAGGTTCCGCAGGGCTTCCGCCTTGTCGCTCATTCCGCCGCCTGCCCGACCGTCGGCATATGCGACGAGGAGCGCGGCTTCTACGGCGTGCAGTTTCATCCCGAGGTCAACCATACCGTCTATGGCAGCGAGATGCTGCATAACTTCCTCTACGAGATCTGCGGCGCGGTCGGCGACTGGACGATGGCGGATTACAAGCGCCGCGCTATTGAGGAGATACGCGCGAAGGTCGGCGACGGCAAGGTGCTGCTCGCACTCTCCGGCGGCGTCGATTCCTCCGTGGCCGCCGCACTGCTGGCCGAGGCCGTAGGCAATCAGCTCACCTGCGTGTTCGTTGACCATGGCCTGATGCGTAAGGACGAGGGCGACGAGGTTGAGGCCGCGTTTGCGAAGTGGGATATAAATTTCATCCGCGTGGATGCGGAGGAGCGGTTCCTGACGGCACTGAAGGGCGTTGTGGAGCCGGAAGCCAAGCGCAAGATCATCGGCGAGGAGTTCATCCGCGTGTTCGAGATCGAGGGCAAGAAGATCGGCAGTGTCGATTATCTCGTTCAGGGCACCATTTACCCCGACGTTATCGAGTCCGGCAAGGGCGATGCGGCGGTCATCAAGAGCCATCATAATGTCGGCGGCCTACCCGACTATGTGGATTTCAAGGAGATAATAGAGCCTCTCCGTATGCTGTTCAAGGATGAGGTGCGTGTACTCGGCCGCGAGCTTGGCCTGGCGGAAACGCTTGTCCAGCGCCAGCCGTTCCCCGGCCCCGGCCTCGGCATCCGCGTCATCGGCGAGGTCACGAAAGAGAAGCTGGACATTCTCAGAGAAGCGGACTACATTTTCCGCGACGAGATAGCGAAGGCCGGATTGCAGAACACCATGAGCCAGTATTTCGCGGCGCTCACGAATATGCGCTCCGTCGGCGTCATGGGCGACGGCCGTACCTACGATTACGCGCTGGCGCTGCGGTCGGTGTCTACCTCGGACTTTATGACCGCGGATTGGGTGCGCATTCCGTACGAGGTGCTGGATAAGGTGTCCGTGCGCATCGTCAACGAGGTTCGCGGCATAAACCGCATTCTCTACGACGTCACCTCCAAGCCCCCCGCAACGATAGAATTTGAATAAGGAAAAAGTGAACATGCGGGGCTGCAAAGCCTTGAAAATACTCACTTTTTGAAAATCTCATTTCCCGTTTGATAGCAAAATGATAGCAGATACCAAGACTGTTTTGGTTATTCTTGTTTCACGGGACAAGCGGTTTGCAGGTCAGGCTATCCCAGCCAATCCTATATTAAGAGCGAAAAAGGCTCTGCTGACTTTCTGTAAAAGAAGGTCGGCAGAGCCTTAGTTTATTAAGTATTCACGTGAAAAGAAACTAGTTAGAATCGGAGTCCTCTTCAGTACTGTCATCTTCAAAGTCTAACTCGGGTTCTGTTTTGTTCCCCTTGCTTCGGTTACACCACTTGTGCAATAATTGTGCGTTCTCCAACTCCGTTGGGCCGCCCTTGTCAAAGGGAATTATATGGTCAACTTCACAATCGTCAATACTTAAAATCTGATTACCACAGTATCTGCAAATATAACCTTTGTAGTATAGTTTAGATTTAAGACTTGGGTCGAATAATCTCTGTTTAGGTTCGGCATCAGAAGAATCGGGTAATATAATTTTGTTCAAAATGTCCGTCACGGCGTTTACTCGTGAGAGTATCCGTTTGCTTGCGTTGGTTCCTGCATAGACCCAATCCTGATAGTCTCCGTTTTCATTCTTAAGCTTTTGGATTGCTGCTCGAATTTCATCAGCATGCTTGATGATATCCTTTTTGGGAAAAAGTGAAAACGGGATCATTATTGAATCATAAACAGCCCCGTTAAATTTCTTACGTTGGTCTGAGGCAGAAAAGAAAGCGTCGTCACCAAGCACAGTTTTGATTAATTCGATTAAAGAATTATATTGACTCTTATATTTCTTTAATACCTCATCATCGTCATTTATATGAGTTTCCATAAAGCTGTTCATCATCAGCTTGAACGTCCCTTTTAATTCCATGGGGCGCAGCGCGAAAAAGCGAAGAATACGTTCCTCATATGAATACCGTGTATTTTCGTCGTGGAACAGAATAGGTAGATATGTGTTAGTGTTAGCAATCTCTTTCAACATATCGTTAAATTTGCCACGGTAAATACAATTACGGACTTCTTGATCGCGTAGTTTAACTGCCCCTAGGTTTAAGCGGGAAAAAATCTCATATTTCAGATTTTGAGAATCTCTTTCAATACAAACGGTAGACAAAGGTTTTAAGCTTAGACGGCGCTGAAGCGACTTCTCAAGTTGGCGGAAATATAATCCATTTAGACTTTTAAGACGTTTAAGCCCTGTAAGCGGAAACTCATTTTTTAAAAAACGGACGAAAGAAGTTATTCTCTGCTGGCCATCAATTACGGAATATACGCCGTCCTCTTCTTCAGCAAGATATATCACAGGAATAGGGATACCAATCAGAATTGATTCAATAAGGCATGAGGCTCGCTTATCATCGTAAACATATTTGCGCTGATAATCTGGGTCAGTAATGATGTCGTTTGCATCTACGAAGTTTTTCAGCTGTTCAAGAGAAATATCCATTGCGCGTGTATGCACTACAATGTTTTCAAGTTCATTTTCTTGCATTATGTACACCACCAAAATCTATTTAATCTGCTGTAATAATCTAATTATACATAGATTGATGGCAAAAATCAACATAATACGAGGAATATATCCTGCGCATAGTAAAAATGTAGAGCGTATTTCCAATTGCCGAGTTTGAATAATTTCATATAACAAAAACCACAGACGACTTTTGAAAGTCGGCTGTGGTTTTTATCCTCAAATATAAAAATATATTAAGATTTTCCTCATCCAGCATGTTTATATTACCACATTTTCTGCAAAATTTCCAGTCTTGAAATTAACGGATTTTTATAGTAATAAGAATACGGTCGGTGGGAGGCGCGGCGCGGGCTTTAAAGCGGAGGACAAGTCCTTCGGAAGCCTGCTCGGCCTCAGCTACTATATGGACAGCGACTCTTTCCGCGGCCTGCTCCGGTCGATCTCCGACCTGTGGTCGGACGGCTCCGCGATATGCTTTGACTACCAGACGCCGGACGGCTCAGGCGAGACGCGCCGGAACGAACAGCTCGCGGGCGCGGCGGGGGAGAGCATGAAGGCGAAATACACCGCCGCCGAGATAGAGAAAATGCTGGCCGACTCCGGCTTTCTCATCTATGAACAGCTCGACGACGAGGAGATGACGAAGCGGTATTTCGCGCCATGTCGGGATGATATGCGCGCGCCGAAGGGCGTGAACTACATTCTGGCGGTGAAAAAGCGCTGAAAAACAACCACGGTTTCTGTTGAAACCGTGGTTGTTTCAGAATCATCTGCTTACGCCAGCTTTTTCTTTTTGGACAGGAACACGATCAGGCAGACGGCGGCCTCGACGATGTATACTGCGATGAACGCTTCGTTCATCAGCGTCTGGCGCTGCCATGCCACGCGCAGTTGGTCGCTGGTTATAACCTTTATGCTCACAAGCTCGTTTTCGACCCACGTGAAGCTCATGCTGGCTACGTTTTCGTTGCGCTGAATATATGTGCATACCACGCTGCCGTCCGGCGCTTCTATGCTATGGGTGTGCTGCTCGCGCCACTGTCTCGAATCATATGCCGGCGCGTCGTATTCCACCGCAGTTGCGGGAGCGTCATTGTACCCGCCCGAGGTCTGCTTCGTCTCCATGAATGTGACGAAGTCATCGACGTTGTCAAACGAGGTGGAGTCGGCAAAAAGCCTGGTGTCGTAGTTCAGCGCTATCTGCACCGCTGCGGTCACGACTAGCACTGCCACGAGGATCAGCGCGCTCTTCAGCCGCAGCTTGTCGGCCTTCACGGTCATATCCTCCGGCACGTACACGCCGCGCGCCGTGCATATCTGCGGCACGGCCGCGCATATTATCAGGCCGATAACGGCGGCGATGCCGGCAAAGACGAGGCCGTATCTCGCCCAGTCGCTGATATCAAGCCCGTAGTAGGGGCTGTTCACCACGACTATCAGCGGCAGAGCGGCAGCGAACATAATGAGTACGCCGGTCAGGTTCCCCGCCGCGCCGCGGACGATCTTCTCCTTCATGCGGTCGAGCAGCGGCGACTCTGTCTCGTATACCAGCGCGGAAAACGAAGCGATGAGCTTCATCGTAAGCCACATAAGCCCGCCCACATAGAACACGCATGCGAGGAAGAAGCCGAGATACGCGCGGTCGAACACCGTGTTGCAGACGAGCGCGGCCAGCAGGCCGAGCGCGCTGAGCGCGTATATCCCAGCCGAGTGAACGGCGAAGCTCGCGCGCACGCGGTTTATAAGGAAGTCTATCTGCTTCGCGGTCTTCTGCTCCTGGCGCGGCTGGCGCTCCTCACTGTTTATGCGCCCGCCGTTTAAAAGCTCGTCGCAGCTGACACCGAAGATCTCCGCCAGCGCGGGGATCATCGTCAGGTCGGGATAGCACTCGTCGCGCTCCCAGCGGCTGACCGCCTTGTCGGAGACGTTGAGCTTTTCGGCAAGCTCTTTTTGCGTAAGCCCGTTTGCCTTGCGCAGGGCGGCTATGAAGCTGCCGATGGTTTTCTTTTCCATTTATTTTCTCCTCAATAATGAAGTCACTTGGCCTTGTGCAGTCTCATTCTACAAAATTGCAAGAAAAAATACCAGCCCTCAAACTGAAAATCTCTCTCGCACAGCGAGAATTGCGTCCCCAACCGGCAAAAGGGCAAATTGCCCTTGCCTTAATACGGGAAAATGATATAATATAAAAAAGTTTTTGCGTACTTTTTATGCAAAGGAGCAAGCGATGAAAATAATTGTTGTAGGAGCCGGCAAGGTTGGCTACTCTGTTGCAAAAATACTTTCCGAGGAGGGGCACGACATCACGGTCATCGACCGCGACCCCGAAACCATAACCCACCTTTCCAACGAGCTTGACGTCATATGCGTGGAGGGCAGTGCGACGAACCATGAGACGCTGCTCGGCGCGGGCGCGGCGGAGGCCGACCTCCTAATGGCCGCGACCCAGCAGGACGAGGTCAACATGGTCTGCGGCATCACCGCGCGCAAGCTCGGCACGAAGCACGTCATCGCGCGTATAAGAGACACGGAGTACCTGCGGCAGACGGAGTTTCTGCGCGAGGTGCTCGGCCTGTCGATAACCATAAACCCCGAATACGAGTGCGCCAAGGAGATCGCGCGCATACTGCGCTTCCCGAGCGCCGCCAGAGTCGATACCTTCTCCAAGGGCAGCGTCGAGATCGTGGAGCACCGCGTGCGCGAGCACGGGAAGCTTGACGGCATGCAGCTGAAGGACTTGTCGTCGGTCTGCGGGGCGAAGGTGCTGGTCAGCGTCGTGGAGCGCGGCGGCGAGGCGATCATCCCGAACGGCGAATTCACCCTTCACGCGGGCGACCGCCTGAGCATCACCGGCGCCACAAAGGAGCTGCGCAAGTTCTTCATGGCTATGGGCCAGTACAAAAGACCTGTGCGCAACGTCATGATAATGGGCGGCAGCCGCATCGCGGTGTACCTGACAAGGCTGCTTCAGGAGAGCGGTATCGGCGTGTCCGTCATCGACCGCAGCCCCGAACGCTGCGAGCATCTGTGCGACATTCTGCCCGGCGCGAACATCGTCTGCGGCGACGCGACGCGCAGCGAAGTCCTGCTGGAGGAGGGCATCCGCACGACGGACGCTTTTGTCGCGCTCACCGGCGACGACGGCGACAATATCATTACCTCGCTCTACGCGAAGAAGCGCGCCGTCGGCAGCATCGTCACCAAGGTCAACCGCGAGCACTTCACCGAGATACTCGAAAGCTCCGATCTCGACTGCATCGTCACGCCGAAGGAGCTGGTCGCGCAGCAGCTCGCGCGCTACGTCCGCGCGATGCACGACTCGATGGGCAGCAGCATGGAGACGCTCTACCGCCTTGCCGACGGCAAGGTCGAGGCGCTGGAATTCCGAGTGACGGAGGGCGCGGCCTGCATCGGCATCCCGCTCAAGTCGCTGAAGCTCAAGCCGAACGTGCTGGTCTGCGCCGTCATCCGCGGCGACCGCAGCATAATCCCCGACGGCGAAACCACCATCTGCGCCGGTGATCACGCGATAATCGTGTCCAGCGCAGGCAAACTCAAGACCATAGACGGTATCGTTGACAAATAAACGCTATGAATTACAGAATGATTGCGCGGATACTCGGCATGGTGCTGCTGATCCTTGCGGCGCTGCTGGTGCTTCCGCTTATCGCCGGACTGTGCTACGGCGAAAATGTGCTCAATTTTGCGGTCACGATCGCGGCGGCCGCAGCGCTTGGCGGTATCTTCATGCTGTTCAAGCCGAAAAACCGCGATATCTACGCGCGCGAGGGCTTCACGGCGGTCGGCCTGTCGTGGATACTGATGTCGCTTATCGGCGCGCTGCCCTTTGTCATCAGCGGCGATATCCCGAGCTATGTGGACGCGCTGTTTGAGACCGTCTCCGGCTTCACGACCACCGGCTCTACGCTGCTCACGGACGTCGAGGCGATGAGCCGCGGCTGCATGTTCTGGCGTATGTTCACGCACTGGATAGGCGGTATGGGCGTGCTGGTGTTCATCATGGCGGTGCTGCCGATGAGCGGCGAGCACTCGATGCACATAATGCGCGCGGAGATCCCGGGGCCGGTCGTCGGCAAGCTCGTCCCCCGCGCGAGAAAGACCGCAGCGATACTCTATATAATATATATGGGGCTTACCGCGATAGAGACCGTTTTTCTCCTCTGCGGCGGCATGAGCTTTTATGACGCGATGCTGCACGCCTTCGCAACCGCCGGCACAGGCGGCTTCTCGACGCGCGGCGCGGGCATCGCGGCGTTTGACAGCCTGTATATCGAGGTCGTCATAAGCGTGTTCATGCTGCTCTTCGCCGTGAACTTCAACCTCTATTTCCTGCTGCTCATGGGGCGCGTGCGCGACGTGTTAAAAAATCAGGAGCTGCGCTGCTTCGGCGTGTTCGTGGCCTTCTCGATGCTCACCGTCGCCTGGAACATTTCCGGACAGTACGGCGGCTTCGCCGAGGCACTGCGCTATTCGTCGTTCACGGTCGCTTCGCTCGTCAGCAGTACCGGCTTCGGCACAGCGGATTTCACGCAGTGGCCGCAGTATTCGCAGTGGCTGCTGGTGATAATCATGTTCGTCGGCGCCTGCGCGGGCAGCACCGGCGGCGGACTCAAGCTCTCGCGCGTGATGATGCTGCTGAAAGCCGCGTTTTCCGACATGCGGCGCGTGATATGGCCGCGCCGCGTCAGCCGTCTGCAGATGGAAGGGCAGCGGGTGGAGCAGACGGTGATACGGGCGGTGTTCTCGTATTCCACGCTGTATATGCTCCTGGTGCTGGCCGGAACACTGCTGATCTCCTTTGACGGGTTTGACACCGCGACGAACTTCACCGCGGCACTGACCTGCCTGTCAAATATGGGGCCGGGGCTTGGCCTTATCGGCCCGGCCGGTAATTTCTCGATTTTCTCCGATCTCTCAAAGCTTCTCATGTCGTTCCTGATGCTTGCGGGACGGCTGGAGCTGTACCCGATACTTGTGCTGTTTTTCCCGTCGGTCTGGAAACGCAGCTGAACGGTCTATCTGCGTATCTATAAATATATAAAAACCGGAGACGCTTGGATGAATTACAGAATTTCTATGCGCGCGAGGGCTTCGTGACGGTCGGGCTGGTGTGAATATCCATGTCGCTGCTCGGCGCGCTGCCATTTGTCCTCAGCGGGGACATCCCGAATTATCTCGATGCCGTGTTTGAGACCGTCTCCGGCTTCACCACCACCGGCGCGACGATACTCCCGCAGGTCGAAGTCCTCAGCCGCAGCTGCATGTTCTGGCGCATGTTCACGCAGTGGGTGCTGCTGATGCTGATGTTCGTCGGCGCCTGTGCCGGCAGCACGGGCGGCGGCCTGAAGGTGTCGCGCTTTATCATGCTGGTCAAATCCGCCGCGTCCGACGTGCGCCGGATGATACATCCGCGGCGCGTCACGCGCATCCAGCTTGACGGCAGCCGCGTCGAATCCGGCACGCTCAAGGCGGTGTATACATATTTTCTTATATATGTCCTCATCATCGTTGCGGGGACGATGGTCGTCTCACTGGACGGCTATGACATGACGACAAATTTCACGGCGGCGCTGGCCTGCATATCGAATATCGGCCCCGGAATGGGGCAGATAGGCCCCGCGAGCTGCTTCAACATCTTCTCGGCACCGGTGAAAATGGTGCTCGCGGTCATCATGCTCCTCGGAAGACTGGAGCTATATCCGATACTCGCATTCTTCGCGCCGACGACGTGGAGAAAGTGACGGCGCGCCGCGCCGTATTGCAAAAAGGCCGAAAGTGTGAGATAATAATATCAGTTGACAAAACCGTGTCTGCTCTTGCTAACTGACACTAACAAAAAATGTGAAACGGGGAATTTCGTATGCCGAGATTTTTTATGGCCGGTACAAACATTCTGGGCGGCATGGCAATAATGAAAGGGCGCGACGCGGAGCATGTGCGCGTGCTGAGGCTGCGCCCCGGCGAGGATATGATAATCTGCGACGGACAGGGGACGGATTATAAATGCCGTCTCGTGAAGACCGATAAGGAGCAGGTCGAGGCCGAGGTGATCGAGGTCGTCCGCTGCCCCGCGGAGCCGAGCGTGAAGGTGACGGTGCTGTGCGGCCTGCCGAAGGGCGACAAGACGGATTATATCATTCAGAAATCCGTTGAGGCCGGCGCGGAGGAGATTCTGTTTTTCAATTCCGACCGCTGCGTCGCAAGGCCGGATAAGCCCGAAAAGAAGCTTGAGCGCTGGCAGCGCATCGCCGAAGAGGCCGCGAAGCAGTCCGGACGCGGGATTATCCCGCAGGTCGGCTGGGCGGGCGATTTCGCAGGCGCGCTGGACGTTGCAGTGAAGAAAGAGCTTGGCCTGTTCATGTATGAGACGGGCGAGCGGGAGGCGCTCAACGATGTGCTGGGCGCGAATTCCGGCATTGCGAGCGCCGCGATAATCACAGGCCCCGAGGGCGGATTTGCACAGTTCGAGGCCGATCTCGCGCGCATCGCGGGGCTGCATATCTGCTCAATGGGCGAGCGGATGCTCCGCTGTGAGACGGCTCCCGTCGTCGCGCTGACTGCAGTGATGTACGCAACCGGCAATCTCTCGTGAAGTGAATGAAGAACAACCCCCGAGGGCGGATGCATCATCCGCCCTCGGGGGTTTATAGTTGGTGAAAGGCGCCCCTCTTAGGGGAGCTGTCGGCCTGCGGCCGACTGAGGGGTCGCCAGAGCTGGAATACTGCCATTAGGGAAAAGATAGGGCAGTATAAAGAATCCCTACAATATTGTTTTGCCCTGCGGCAAAGCTTATATCAATATCCGAGTTCCTCGTCGACGAGGACTATGTGCAGCTCATCGAGGAGGCGGGGCCTCTGCTCTATTATCGTCGTGACAGAACAGATGCGCTGTGCATGGTGGCAGTCCACGCATTTGCCGGTGATGGCGCAGGGCGTGTCGAGACCGAAACGCTGCGCGTTCTTTGAACATGCCACAGCCTTGACGCGCGCCATGCCGCTCTCAAGATTGGCGGCAAGCTTGTTCTTGCCGACCACGAGCACGACTTTTTTCGGCCCGCCGAACATCGCGGCGACGCGGTTGCCGTTGCCGTCGATATTTATGAGCTTGGCGTTCATTGTGATGGCGTTGGTAGAACATAGGTACCAGTCCGCCGCCTTGGCTTTCTCGAAGATCTCCGCGCGCTCCTCAGGCTTGACGTCCCAGTGGAAATAGACGGGGTTGCCCTGCGCGCGCAGAGCGTCGGGAAGCCCGAGCGAGCTGATCGTCATCGAGCCGCCGCAGCC
>UMFK01002470.1_pt1 | contig 21012 bp, 20 predicted proteins | sample 1964981 | NCBI WGS metagenome assembly UMFK01 (sample SAMEA4836043, study PRJEB28245) | human gut metagenome | biome: gut microbiome; material: fecal sample | place: Denmark | collected 2008
TACCCGAATGATGAGCATCGCCCGTCCTTTGCCTGAGAAGAAATTGAACATCGCCTGGAAAACCTTCCGCAACCGTCTGACCCCTGGCCAAAAGGAGGAGTGGACGCTGAAGATTACCACCCCTGACGGTAAGCCAGCCAAGGCGCAGCTGATGAGCGTGCTCTATGACAAGTCGCTCGACCAGATAGCCCCGCATTCCTGGAATTTCTCCCTGGGCTTCTATCAGAGTTTGCCAAACTGCTACTGGAAGCACAACCTCACTTTCCGTTCATCTTACTTGAATGGCGTTTATCCTACCAAGTATTATGATGAGAAGGGATTGGATGTGGATAAGTTTGATGGCAAATTCTTTAGCTATAATGGTTATATGCAAGCGGAGGAATTGAGCAAGCTGGAACGTTCCTCTGGCGGAACCGTTGAGGCTGTTCGTATCGAAAAGCATTCTTCGGTGAAAGACGAGGTGGTTCGAGAAGAAGCGAAAGTCATGAGGATTCGTGGTTCTAAGATGATTCGTGTTGCAGCGGCTGCTCCATCTGCCAACAAGGTTTTTGATGTAGTAGAGGAGATGCCGCAGTTTGCCGGCGGTTCTGGCTCAGATGCAGAACAGTTCCTCGACCAGGTGCAGGTGCGTGAGAACCTGAACGAGACCGCCTTCTTCTATCCTGCCCTGGAGAGTGATAATCTGGGCAATGTAGCCATCAGATTTACCCTGCCGGAGAGCGTGACTACCTGGAAGTTCATGGGCTTGGCTCATGACAAGGAGATGCGCAACGGTTTGCTGGTGGATGAGGCTGTGGCTCAGAAAACCGTGATGGTGCAGCCTAACATGCCTCGCTTCCTGCGTGAGGGCGACAAGGCTACCATCGTGGCTAAGCTCTCCAATACTTCCGACAAGAAGGTGAGCGGCAACGCCCGCATGCAGATTATCGACCCGGAGACCAACAAGGTGGTTTGGCAGAAGACCCAGGGCTATCACATTGATGCCGAGGGTTCTGCCATCGTCTCCTTTGATGTATCGGGATTGGAAGAAGGTATATATATAAATAAGGTGGTGGCTGCCGGCAAGGGCTACAGCGATGGCGAACAGCATTACCTGCCTGTGTTGAGCAACCGGGAACTCGTTACCAACACCCTGCCTGTCACCCTGACAGAAAAGGGCGAGCAGAGCTTCGACCTGAGCAAGCTCTTTGCTGGAAAGGATGGCAAAAAGGCAAAGAATGCAGCTGATACCAAGGTAACCATCGAATATACCAACAACCCGAGTTGGCTGATGATTCAGGCACTGCCATCATTGAGCAATCCTGTGAACGACGATAATGCCATCTCGCTGATGGCGGCTATCTACAGCAACAGTATCGCCCGCTATCTCATGAAGTCTTCGCCTGTCATCAAGCAGGTGGTGGAACTCTGGAAGCAGGAGACTGCATCTGGCGATGCTTCTGGAAAAACTGATAAGTCGGGTGCTTCCCTGATGAGCAGTTTGGAGAAGAACCAGGAACTGAAGAACATCGTCCTCAACGAGACTCCTTGGATGATGGCAGCCGACAAGGAAAGTGAGCAGAAGGCAAAACTCATCAATTACTTCGATGAGTCGCAGATTTCTTTCCGCCTGGCATCGCAGGTGGCTAAGTTGCAGGCATTGCAGAATCCGCTGGGAGCCTTCTCCTGGTGGAAAGGTATGGATGGCAGCAGGTATGTTACCACCGCAGTGGCAAAGATGATGGCTCGTCTCAACAAGATGATTGGCAGACAGAGCAACATCAATCCGCTCTTTACTAGCTCTATCTCTTACTTGCAGGATGAGGCTGCCAGGGAAGTGAAGGAGATGAAGAAGCAGGAGGCAAAGAACAGAAAGAATGTCCGCCCGAGTGAAGAGGCTTTGAACTATCTCTATATCCTGGCTTTGGACGATAAGAAATATACCGCAGCCCAGAATGCAACGGTAAATTATCTCGTTAAGAACATGGCCGAACGGACAGGCGAGTTTACTATCGCAGGCAAGGCTTTTGCCGCCGTGGTGCTTGCCAAGAACGGCAGGAAGCAGGAGGCTTCCGACTATCTGAAGAGCATCAGCGAGTATTCGGTCTTTCGCCCGGAGATGGGGCGCTACTTCGATACCCGCAAGGCATCTTACAGTTGGCGAGACTATAAGATTCCTACCCAGGTGGCTGCCATCGAAGCTATCCAGCAGTTGGGTGATGAGGCTGGTAATGCTTTCACTCCAGAGGGTACTTCTGCTAAGCAGATAGTCAACGAGATGCAACGTTGGTTGCTCCAGTCGAAGCGCACCCAGGCATGGGATACTCCAGTTAACACCGTGGATGCCGTCTATGCTTTCATGAATGGTCAGGAGAGCATCTTGGAGAAATCTGCCGACAATGCCACCATCAGGATGGATGGAAAAGTCTTGCTGCAACCTAAGGCTACCGCAGGCTTGGGCTATGTGAAGATGGCAAAGGAAGGTATGGTGAAGACCCTTACCATCGACAAGAAGAACGAGGGTACAAGCTGGGGTGCCGTCTATGCACAGTTCACCCAACCTTCTTCCGAGGTCGCTTCTGCCGAATCGGGCATCAAGGTGCGCCGTGTCATCGTTCCTGCTGAATCGCAGGGCAAGGGCAAGGCGCAGGCGAAGGTGGGCGAGAAGGTGAAGGTAACACTCATCATCACTGCCGACCGTGACTACGACTTCGTGGAAATCAAGGATAAGCGTGCCGCCTGCCTGGAACCAGTCAACCAGCTGAGCGGCTATCAGTGGAATTTGGGTTGCTATGTTTCTCCAAGAGACAATGCAACAAATTTCTATTTCGATCGTTTATCTAAAGGTAAGCACATCGTAGAAATGGAATACTACGTGGATAGAAAGGGCGACTACCAGGGCGGAACTTGCACCGCAAAGTGTGCATACAGTCCGGAATTCGGCGGTCGCACGGAGACTTATGAGTTGAAAGTTAACAATTAATAGTTAATAGTTGATAGTTGACAGTTAATAGTTCGTGATTGATAATTAAGAATAGAATAGTATGAAACGAATGAATATATTGATGCTCTCAGCGCTGTTGGCGCTGCCAGCATCGGCGCAGAAGATAACAACCCAGCACGAGGTGGTGGACTGCGGACAGGTGAAGTTCCGCCATCCCGTAACGGCTGAGTTCGTGATGAAGAACGAGGGAAACAAGCCTCTGGTTATCCACAACATGCTGAAGAGTTGCGGCTGCACCGAGGTGGAATATCCCAAGAAGAGCATTGCCGCAGGCGAGAGCTTCGTGGTAAAGGCGGTGTATGATGCCAAGCAGATGGGTACCTTCAACAAGCAGGTATGCCTCTACACCAATGCCGCCGACGAACCTTTCATCCTTTCCATGCGAGGCAGGGTGGTGAGCAATGTGGTGGATTTCGCAGGTCCGTATAACGAGATGCTGGGCGAAATCAAGTCGGATGTTCAGGAAGTGGAGTTTGATGATGTGAACCGTGGCGACCGCCCTGTGCAGCGCATCCACATCTTCAATCCTACCGACCAGATGATGGAGCCGGTGGTGATGCATCTGCCTAACTACTTGCAGGCACAGGTATCGCCATCCAAGGTGGCACCTCGCCATTCTGCCGTGGTAACCCTGGTGCTGGATTCCAAGAAACTGCGTGACTTGGGCTTGAAGCAGACTTCCATCTATCTGGGTGAGCGCCCTGGCGACAAGATTGCACCTGAGAAGGAAATCGTGGTATCATCCGTTCTCCTTCCAGCCTTCGATAACATGACGGCTGCGAAGAAGGCGCTGGCACCAAAGGCAGAACTTTCAACCACCAATCTCGACCTGGGCAGCTTCGGCAACAGGAAGAAACTGAAGGGTGAGGTTCTGATTACCAACAAGGGTAAGTCGAAACTCGAAATCAGAAGCATGCAGATGTTTACCATGGGTCTGCAGGTGCAGTTGAAGAAGAGCAAGATTGAGCCGGGAGAAACCGTGAAGATGAAGGTAACTGTGGTGAAGCCCGACTTGAAGAAGTCGCGTGCCAAGAACCCACGTGTCCTGATGATTACGAACGATCCTGACAATGCCAAGGTGGTAGTGAAGATTCATGTAAAATAAGACTTAAATATCGTGCAGATAGAAATAGATAACGGCAGTGGTTTCTGCTTTGGCGTGACCACTGCCATCAAGAAAGCTGAGGAAGAGTTGGAGAAGGGCAGTAAGCTTTACTGCCTGGGTGATATTGTGCACAATGGTATGGAGGTGGAACGCCTGCATGAGGCTGGCTTGACTACCATCGACCATGAGGAGATGGAGAAGCTCCATGGCGTGAAGGTATTGCTTCGTGCCCACGGAGAGCCACCTGAGACCTATGCCCTTGCCGAGCGCAACAACATCGAAATCATCGATGCCACCTGTCCGGTGGTGCTCCAGCTTCAGCGCCGCATCAAGAAGCAGTATGTCAGCAATCCTGAGGCGCAGCTTGTCATCTTTGGCAAGAAGGGCCATGCCGAGGTGCTGGGACTGGTAGGTCAGACCGAGGGTCATGCCATCGTGGTAGAGAAGTTTGAGGATGTGGAGCATCTCAGGGAGATAGGCAAGCTGGATTTCAGTCGTGATATCTCTCTTTATTCGCAGACCACCAAGAGTCTGGATGAGTTCCATCGCATCATAGAATATTGTCAGGAGCATATCGTGGAGGGGGCGAGCTTCAAGAGCTTCGACACCATTTGTCGCCAGGTGGCAAACCGCATGCCGAATATCGCCAATTTTGCCAGCAAGCACGATGTGATTCTCTTTGTAAGCGGCAGAAAGAGTTCTAATGGTAAGGTGCTTTTCAAGGAATGCAAGAGCGTGAATGCCAACAGCTATCAGATAGAGAGTGCCGATGAAATTAACATGGATTGGTTCAAGGGAGTAGATACCGTGGGTATCTGTGGTGCTACCAGTACGCCAAAATGGTTGATGGAAGAATGCAAGGAGAAAATTATCAATGATAAATTATAGAATACGGGAAATGCTCAATGATAGCGAAGGCTGTTGTTGGGCATTACTTGTATAAAATAAAAACAGGTGATTTTGATAAAATAAAAACAGGTGATAAATCTTCTCCCGAGGACTTATCACCTTTAAAAAACAGTAATTAACTCAAAATTTATAATCTATATCATTACTACCTTGTCATTGTGCTTGCAAAAATAAAAAATAATTTGGGTTTTTGCAACGCTCATTCCATGAACGGGTGTTTTTGAATACCGAAAACTTTTATTTTAATATATTTTTGCAAAACAAGTCGCTTATTTCAGAATTGCTTCCTGATATTGCTCCATCAGCCAGGCCTTCTGCTCTGGAATCGTCATTTCGCTATTATCGAGCGTAATGGCATCATCTGCCTTGCGGAGTGGGGAAGTCTCACGATGGGTATCGATATAGTCTCTTTCCTCCACGTTCTTGAGAATGGCATCGAAGTCGGCTGGCATACCTTTTTCCTTCAGCTCGTCGAAGCGGCGCTGTGCTCTTACCTGCGAACTGGCTGTAACGAAAATCTTCAGTTCGGCGTTAGGGAAGACGGTGGTACCGATGTCGCGGCCATCCATCACGATGCCCTTGTCTTCGCCCATCTTCTGCTGCTGAGCCACCAGTGCCTCTCTTACGAAAGGTACGGCTGCCACAGGACTTACGTGGTTGGATACCTCCAGCGAGCGGATTTCCTTCTCTACCAGTTCGCCGTTGAGATAGCAGTCTGGGCGACCGGTAGTAGCGTTGAATTTAAACGAAATCTGGATGTTTGGCATCTCAGCTTCCAACTTATCTACCTTCACCTTGCCATCCTCCTCAAAGAGGTTGTGGCGCAGGGCGTAGAGGGTTACCGAACGATACATGGCACCTGTATCCACATACACATAGCCTATCTCTTTGGCAAGGTCCTTTGCCATGGTACTCTTTCCGCAGGAAGAGTAGCCGTCTATTGCGATTGTAATCTTCTTCATTTTATATATAGTTTACAATTTATAATTTACAATTTATAATTTACAGTTTATAATTTATAGTTTACAGCCGGTATTTACAGCTTGTAGTTTACGTTTATCAGCAGACTGTTGCTACTTACATGATATTTTCCGTAAGCCACGTTCAGGTGGAAACGCTCCAGATTGATACCGCCACCAAACGAGAAGCCGGCACCATGACTGCTGTCTTCTCCCACATTGCCGTTGGAAATCTTCATCTCGTCGGCACGGCGGAAGTTGTAACCGCCGCCCAGCCACAGGTTATCACCCAGCAGAAGTTCGGCACCCAGATTGATGTGGTTCTTGATGCCGCTGTCCCAATGGTTCAGGTTCACCAGGGTAGCTGAGGCTCTGAACGGCGTGTTCTCGAAGCGCTTCGTCACACCCAGCTGCAGGTCTATCGGCATCTTTTCGTACTCCTCATCGTAGGCCTTGAGCTGACCGCCCAGGTTCTTGGCCACAGCCGAGATAGACAGTTCTTCGTCCGGATCATAATAATTAATACCCAGGTCGAAGCCTACGGCGATGGAATTATAGTCGCCGATGTATGATGTGATGAACTTGGCCGTGATACCACCCACGAAATTCTTGCCCAGCATGTAGGAGAAATAGCCCGCCAGGGCAATATCCTTCGCCGAGAATTCACCCATCTGGATGTTGTTCTCATCGGTCTGCTTCATCTTTCCGTAATCCACATAGTTGGCCGAAACCGCCCACGATGCCTTCTCCTTCACGATGCGGTTGAAGGAAGCCGACGCCACGTTTACCCCCGACATATAACTCATGTAGTTGAGGTTGATGGTCTTGTCGCTTACCGAAGCCAGCAATGCCGGATTATGGAAAACGAGGGCTTCATCATCTTCTATCAAGGTGATGTTATCGCCTCCCAAGGCTGCGGCATGAGCACTTACAGGCAGTCGGAGGAAATTATATCCAGTTTGGCTCTCTTGAGCACCCATTTTTGTCGCAAAAAGCGTCAATATAATGGAAAAAACGATTTTTTTCATTTAAATACTTTAATTCTTTGGCAAAGATACTGCTTTTTTGAGAAATAAGAAGTAAATTTGCAATGTTTTCGTAGAAAATAACGAAATGAATCGATAAATATTGCAGATTCCGGGCGAAAAAGCAGCCCCGGACGTGCAATTAGGTTAAGTTAATGACGATTGAAAAGTGGAAATAAAAAAAACAAATAATGCACAGTTGGAGGACAAGAGGCTTACCTTCTTCCTCATTGGATTGCTTATCGCATTCACATTCCTCTTCGTGGGACTCCAGTATCAGAAAGGGCCGCAGGGGGAAGATGACCTGACCGAGGATTTTGAAGACCTGGCGCAGGACTTGGATATGCAGATGCCGCCCGACCAGAAAGACATGGTGAGTGCGGAAGCGATGACCAAGGCACCTGCCTCGGAGGCTATCACCCAGCAAGTGAAGCCCACCGAACAGCAGCAGGTGCAGCAGGCTCCCGAGAAGATAAGTACCACAACCAGCCAACTGGTGATTGGCGACGGCTCGGGTGTGGTGGAAGGTGCTGATGTAAAAGAGGCGGCTCCGGAAACGGTGGTGGATAACACCAGTGCACAGGAACCACCCATCAAGTTTACCGTGGTGCAGAAGATTCCCGAATTCCCGGGCGGCTGGTCGGCATTCATGCAGTGGCTCACCAAGAACCTGAAGTATCCCGAGTCGGCAAAGAGAAACAGGATTCAGGGCACGGTGATAGTTACCTTCATCGTGAACAAAGATGGCAGCATCGCCAGTACCAAGGTGAGTACATCTGCCGACCCTGTGCTCGATGCCGAGGCGCTGAGGGTGATGAAGATGATGCCGAAATGGAAGCCGGGCATGGACCACAACAAGATATGCCGCACCATGATTGCTGTGCCGGTGGTATTCAAACTATAAATTATAAACTGTAAATTATAAATTATACATTCTAAATAATATTTGATTATGAAGACATCTGATGAATTCTTAAGCATGGTGAACGAGTTCCTGGCTAACTTGCCATACGACCGTAAACCATATTCTCTATATGAGCCAGTGAAGTATGTTCTCTCTCTCGGAGGCAAGCGCATTCGTCCGGTTCTGATGCTCCTGGGCTACAACATCTTCAAGGAAGACCCGGAGAAAATCCTGATGAACGCCATCGCTTTGGAGACTTATCACAACTATACCTTGCTGCACGACGACCTGATGGACAATGCCGATCTTCGCCGTGGTCATGAAACCGTTCACAAGAAGTGGAACGCCAATACCGCCATCCTTTCGGGCGACAGTATGCTGGTGCTCGCCTACGACCGCATGGCTCAGTGCGACGACAAGCATCTTGCCAAGGTGATGAAGCTCTTCACCACCACAGCCCTGGAAATAGGCGAGGGTCAGCAGTATGACATGGAGTTTGAAACCCGCAACGATGTGAAGGAAGAGGAGTATATCGAGATGATCCGCCTCAAGACCAGCGTACTCCTGGCTTGTGCCCTGAAGATTGGAGCCATCCTGGCTGATGCTTCAGAGGAGGATGCTGATAATCTCTATAAGTTTGGCGAGCAGATAGGTCTGGCTTTCCAGTTGCAGGATGATTACCTGGATGTCTATGGCGACACCAAGGTATTCGGTAAGGCGATAGGCGGTGACATCACTTCGAACAAGAAGACTTTCATGCTCATCAACGCCTTCAATCATGCCAACGATGCCCAGCGTGCGGAACTGCAGAAGTGGGTGGATGCCCAGGAGTTCGACCGCGAGGAGAAGGTGGCAGCCGTAACCCGTCTCTACAACGAGATTGGCATCGACAAGTTGGCGCAGGATAAGATAGCCTACTACTTCGAGCAGAGCAAGAAGTATCTGGATGCCGTAAATGTGCCTGCCGAGCGCAAGGAGGAGTTGGCAAAGTATGCCCAGAAAATGATGAAGCGCCAGTACTAATCATAAAGTTCAAAGTTCAATGTTCAAAGATCAAAGTTCAATGTTCAAAGTAATAGATACGCATACTCATTTTGATGCGGAGGAATTTGATGAGGATAGAGCGGAGGCTTTCGCCCGAGCCAGAGAAGCGGGGGTAGGCAAGGTGTTCTTGCCTGCCATCGATGTGAAGACTACGCACGCTGTGCTGGCTCTGAGCCGGGAATATCCGGGCTACGCCTATCCAATGATTGGCTTGCATCCCGAAGAGGTGAAAGAAGACTGGAAGGAGCAGCTGGCTGAACTCAGGAAGATATTGGAGGAACATCGTATAACAGGCAATGCCAATCCTGCAGGCGATTCTCCTCGGATTTCCGATTTCATCGCCGTCGGCGAAATCGGATTGGATTATTACTGGAGCCGTGAGTTCGAGCACGAGCAGCTGGAGGCATTCGAAGAGCAGGTGAAATGGGCGATAGAAACCCGTCTGCCCCTGATGATTCATTGCCGCAAGGCACAGAACGAGATGGTGCACTTGCTTCGCCAGTATCAGAAAGACCTGCCTGGCGGCGTGTTCCACTGCTTCACCGGCAATCAGAAGGAGGCAGAAGAACTCCTCTCGTTCGATAACTTCGTGCTGGGCATCGGCGGTGTATCCACCTTCAAGAGCAGTCATCTGCGTGAAGACCTCCCTGCCGTGGTGCCGATGAACCGCATCGTGTTGGAAACCGATAGCCCTTACATGGCTCCCGTTCCTTTCCGAGGCAAGCGCAACGAGAGCGCCTTCGTGGTTGAAGTACTTAAAACCTTGGCGAAAGCCTACAACGTAAGCGAAGAAGAATTTGCCAAGCAAACCAATGAAACCGTAGAAAAAGTATTCCATATAGAATAAATAAAACTTTAATAAATATAAATCCTTAACCAAAACTATTCATTTATGACTAGAAAAATGTTGATGGCAGCCCTCTTGATGGCTGCATTTGCACAGGGCACTCAGGCACAAGACCTGAGTGGCCAGCGTTCTGAAAAGCAGGACGTGAACATGATTCCGGGCAAGAAACTGGATCATCACGGACTCATCGTGAGTCCTACACCACATCTCCTAAATGTGGATGCTGCTAACCGACTCGACCTGCAGAAAGGAGTCAAGGTAATCGACAAAAAAGGCAAGTTTGCCGACGACGTGAAGTTCCTTACTGCCAACGCTAAGGGTATTCGCCTGACCATCGATTTCGGTGAAAAATTGGCTGCCAAGGCTGGCGTTAAACCTGTTTCCGGTGCCTACAGTCTGAAGGCTGATGCCAAGGGTATCCAAATCGTAGGTTACGATGAGCGTGGCGCCTTCTACGGTCTCCAGACCCTGCGCCAAATCGTAAACAGCGAGATGGCGAAGGGCCAGATGCCTTACACCACCTGTAACGATTACCCAGATCTTCCAAACCGTGGTGTGGTAGAAGGTTTCTATGGCGAACCTTGGTCGCATCAGGTGCGTCTTTCCCTCATCGACTATTACGGAAAGAACAAGATGAACACCTATCTCTATGGTCCAAAGGATGACCCATATCACAGTTGTCCTAACTGGCGCCTGCCTTATCCGGAGAAAGAGGCCAAGAACATCAGTGAACTCGTGCAGGCTTGTCGCCGCAACCGAGTGGATTTCGTGTGGGCTATCCATCCGGGTCAGGACATCAAGTGGAACGAGGAAGACTATCAGAACCTGGTTCACAAGCTCGATCTGATGTACGACCTCGGTGTGCGCTCTTTCGCCATCTTCTTCGATGATATTTCAGGCGAGGGTGCCAACCCGGTAAAGCAGTCGGAACTTCTCAACCGCCTCGAAAAGGAATTCGTGAAGGCAAAGGGCGATGTAACTCCACTCGTGATGTGTCCTACCGATTACACCCGTCTCTGGGCGAATCCAAAGCCAACCGGTTCTCTCGCCATCTTCGGCAATACCCTCGACCCATCTATCAATGTTTTCTGGACAGGTGATGTGGTTTGCAGCGATTTGACCCGCGAAACCCTCGACTGGGTGAATTCCCGCATCAAGCGCCCGGCTTACTACTGGTGGAACTTCCCTGTAACCGATTATGCCCGCCATATCATCATGCAGGGTCCTACCTACGGTTTGCAGACCGACCTGACCAACAAGGATCTCTGCGGATTCGTAAGCAATCCGATGGAGCACGGAGAGGCATCTAAGCTGGCACTCTATGGTGTAGCCGACTATACCTGGAACATCGCCAACTATAATCCGCTCGACAACTGGGAGCGTGGCTTGGTAGATCTCACTCCAGAAGCACACGAGGCATATCGCACCTTCGCCATGCACTCTTGCGATACCGAGACCGGTTATCGCCGCATCGAATCATGGGAGACCAAGAGCTTCCGCATCGATAACTTTACAGATGCTCAGTTCAATGCCCTGCAGAGCGAGTTTGTAAGAGTGAAGAATGCGCCTGCCCAGATGGAGGCCAACTGCAAGAATGCCCTGCTGATGAAGGAACTCCGCCCATGGCTCACAGAGTTTGGCAAGTTGGGCGACCGTGGTTTGAAGACCATGAGTCTCATCAAGGAATACAAGGCTGGCAACGACCAGGCGTTCTGGGATGGCTATGTCAACAACCGCATGAGCAAGGAAGATGTGGCTGCCTACGAGAAGCACAAGTCTGGTACCATGGTATTGCAGCCATTCTACGAGCAGTCGATGGACGACATGGCATCTGGCTTCTTCAAGAAGTTGACCGGCAAGGTTCCAGCCTTCTATAAGGGTATCGGTACCTACGCCACATTGAGAACCACCCAGAGCAAGGCGATGTTCGACAACGATTCTACCACCTATTATACATCGGGCAACGGTCAGAACACAGGCGACTGGATTGGTGCCGACCTAGGCTGCGTCCGCTCTGTATCAGAGGTGAGAATCCTCCAGGGCCGCAATTCTGTGGATGATGTGGATTACTTCGACAACACCGTATTGGAGTATTCTCTGGACAGAAAGGAATGGAAGACGCTCACAGGCGAGTTGAAAAAACAGTATATCATCAACTGGAAGACCGACACCCCTGTTGAGGCTCGCTATATCCGCATCAGGAAGTTGAAGTCAGACAAGCGCAACTGGGCAGCCGTTCGTACCTTCGAGGTGAATCCAACCACCCCAGAGCGTTTGGGTTTCCCTGTTGAGGCTGATAATCTGCAGGCAGCGATGTATGGTTTTGATGAGAATCCATGCACATCTTTTGCCAACGATGGTATCCTGTCGTTTGGTGTAGAGAAGGATGTCAAGGGTTACACCCTGCTGTTGAAGTTGGCTCCAGGCAAATCATTGGTATGTCGCCAGCTGAATGCCAAGGGCAAGGTTTTGGCCACCACCCTCATCGACCAGTCGTTCTGCAAGATAGAACTGGTGAAGAAGGCAGCGAAGGTTCAGCTGGATGGTTCAGCCGAAATCTTCGAGATACTTCCTGAGAAGTAGGAGTTACTCTGATAGAATCCGCCGGGCGTCAAACGCAAGCCCGCCAGGCGTCCCGCCGGATTTGCAAAAGTCCGCTAGCGTCAAACGCAAGCCCGCCAGGCGTTCCGCCGGATTTGCAAAAGTCCGCTAGCGTCAAACGCAAGCCCGCTAGGCGTTCCGCCGGATTTGCAATCCGGCGTCAAAAAATGTCCTAACCTCTTAAGGCTCTGCGGATTTGCAATCCGCAGTAAGGGATTATGCCTTTCCTTTTGTTGGGGGATTACAAATCCCCCGGTTTTAATAGGTCGAACCTTTTTTACGGCGGATTTCAAATCCGCCGGGACGCCTGGCGGATTTCCGCTCTTGTTGACGCCTGGCGGGTTTCCGTTCTTATATTTTCGTTAAAGAAACGTAAAAAGAAAGCAAATATGTGGTGTTTCGAATAAAAAGTGATAATTTTGCAATCCGAAACACGGAAAGGTGCTCGAGTGGCTGAAGAGGCACGCCTGGAAAGCGTGTATTCCCCTAAAGGGAATCGGGGGTTCGAATCCCCCTCTTTCCGCTTTATATATATAATAAGGTATATATGATTATGAAGAAAAATACAGCTATTGCGCGTTTCGCAATATTCATTTTCGCTAGCATGTGTTCCCTGCCAATGATGGCACAGGAGGAGAACATGGGATTTCATCAGGCTCTTAAGACGAAGTTTATCGAGGGTAATGCCGGCTTTATGTCGCTCGTTGCCATCGCCCTTATCGTGGGTCTGGCGTTCTGCATCGAAAGAATCATCTATCTTAGTCTTTCTGAAATCAATGCCAAGAAACTCATGGCGGATATTGACCAGAAGATGACGGCTGGTGATGTGGAGGGGGCGAAGGACCTCTGCCGCAACACCCGCGGCCCCGTGGCTTCTATCTGCTACCAGGGACTGATGCACATCAGCGAGAGCCTCGACGACATCGAGCGCTCTATCAGCGGTTATGGTACGGTGCAGGCGGCTAACCTCGAAAAAGGCTGCTCCTGGATTAAACTCTTCATCGCCATGGCACCATCGCTCGGATTCCTGGGCACGGTAATCGGTATGGTGATGGCATTCGACCAGATTCAGCAGGCAGGCGATATCAGTCCTACCATCGTGGCTTCGGGTATGAAGGTGGCGCTCATCACCACCATCTTCGGTATCATCGTGGCGCTGATTCTGCAGGTGTTCTATAACTACATCCTCTCGAAGGTGGAGCATCTTACCAGCCAGATGGAGGAATCGGCTGTAACGTTAATGGATATTATTGCCAAGAGCAAATAATGATTGCCAAGAGCAAATAAACGAGCAAATAAACGAAGAGAGAAATGGGTAAATTTCAATTTTCAAAGTCGAAATTAAAGGCGAAGCATAAGTCTGCCGAGCAGATATCGCAGCAGGTGTTCTTCATCCTGATAGGTCTGGCGGTGCTGGTGTTCGGTCTGTTCTTTCTGGTGGGCTACGATATGCCTTTCGAGGAGAACCCCGACTTCAATGCGCCTCTCTTTACGGATGTGCTCATCGTCCTGATGTGGCTCTTCCTGATAGGTGGCGTGGGCTTGGTCGTCTATTCGATGATCAGGGATTATCGCGGCGCTAAGTCGGAGGCAGTGGTAAATGGGGTGCCTGTGCGCCGCATCTTCCGCATCACCTGGCTTGGCACACTCGCCATCCTGGTGCTTTCCTTCCTCTTGGGCAGTTCCGAACCGATGCTCATCAACGGAGAGGACTATGCCGACTGGATATGGTTGAAGCTTTCAGATATGTTTGTCATCACTTCGCTCCTGATGCTGGTGGCAGGCATCGGCACCGTCTGCTTTGGTGCCACCCGTTATATTCGTAAGAAAAAATAATTCAAGAAAATGCTGATTAGAAGGAAAAGTCACGAAACCCCGGGATTGAATACCACCTCAACAGCCGACATCTCGTTCATGCTGCTGATATTCTTCCTTGTCACCACATCGATGGATGTGGATAAGGGATTGCTGCGCCAGCTTCCTTCGCCTGAACCCCAGAACAAGGAGCGACAGGAATCGGTGGTGGATAAGGAGAATCTGCTGGCTATCCGTCTCACGGCGGGAGATACCCTGCTCGTTAACGACCGCCCCATGAAGGTGGCCCAACTGAAGGATGAGGTCGTCCGCCTGGTTCATCACCTGGGCAAGAAACATCTGATTTCCGTGGAAAGCGATAGGGATGCAGACTATAATCTCTATTTCCAGATGCAGAACGAACTGATGGAGGCCTACAGCCAACTGAGAAACGAGACTTCGCAGAAGAAATATCACATGAATTATGCCCAACTGGGCAATGACCAGAAGGAGGAGGTGAGAAAACTCTGTCCGCAGCGCATCACGGAATCGTATGCCAACGCCACAACCTATTCAGACAAGCGTATTGATGCCAATGCCGAGGAGAAAAAGGGCGATGAGGCGAAGATGGGGGAGGCTGAAGCGAAGACAGAACAGAAAGGAGGCAAGCCATGATGAATTTCCGTAAGAAATCGCACGAGGTACCGGGCTTGAACACTTCATCCCTGCCAGATTTGATTTTCTCCGTGCTCTTCTTCTTTATGATAGTTACCCACATGAGGCAGGTTACCCTGAAGGTGGAATGCCGCATGCCCGAGGGAAAGCATCTCACCCGACTGACCAAGAAGTCGGCGGTGAGCCATATCTATATCGGTAAGCCAACCAAGGACCAGCAGACCAAGGTGGGCACGGGCACGCAGATACAGTTGAACGATAAGTTTGCCACGGCTCCCGAGGTGATGGACTACATGAGTGCCGAGAAGAAGCGCATGTCGCCCGAAGACCAGAAGCTGATGACGGTTTCCATCAAGGCCGACAAGGATACAAAGATGGGTGTGATTACCGATGTAAAGCAAGCTTTGCGACAGGCAAAAGCCCTTAAAATTAGTTATTCGGCAGTAGAAAAAGGCCAATAATATGGTCTGAAAGGAAAAAATATATTAAATTGAATTCTTTTTCTTTCAAAAAGTTGCATTTTTTAAAAATTTATGCTAACTTTGCAGTCAAATAACAATATTGAAATGGCAAAACAAGTATTAGATTCATTAGATAGGCATATTCTGAAGCTGATTTCTCAGGATGCCCGTATTCCATTCTTGGAAGTAGCACGCGCTTGCAATGTGAGCGGTGCAGCAATTCATCAGCGTGTAGCAAAATTATCAAACCTAGGCATTATCAAGGGTTCACAGTTTATCATCGATCCAGAAAAGATTGGTTATGAGACCTGCGCCTACATGGGTTTGTTCTTGAAGGAACCAGAGAATTTCGACCACGTAGTGGAGGAATTGAAGAAGATTCCTGAGGTTGTGGAGTGTCATTATACGACAGGTGGCTTTGATATGTTCATCAAGATTTACGCCATCAACAACCATCATCTTCTGGAGATTATCCACGATAAGTTGCAGCCTCTGGGCTTGTCTCGCAGCGAGACTATCATCTCTTTCAATGCAGCTATCAGCCGCCAGTTGTCTATGAAGGATCTCAAGACAATGGCTACTGATGATGATGTAGAGGAAGAGGTTGAGGAATCTGCAGAGTAATTATTTTTTAAGATATGTGAGGAATGAGAACGATACGTCGTTTTCATTCCTCATTTCTTTTTCTATCAGTTCCCATTCTTCCGCATTGATTTCCGGGAAGAAGGCATCGGCCTGTTGCGGGGTGTCATTCACCACGGTGAGATAAAGCTTATGGGCTTCGGGCAGAATCTGGCGGTAGATGCTTTCGCCGCCGATAATGAAAATCTCTTCGTTGCTGATAGGGCAAGGAGCAGTTGCCGGCTTTCCTGCAGCTTCTACCGCCTTTTCTGCAGCCTCTACCGCCTCTTTCAGGCTAGGATATACTTCGCAGCCTTCCAACTCTTTCAGATTGTGTGAAACAACGATATTCCGGCGATGGGGCAGGGCACCATGGGGCAGCGACTCATAGGTCTTGCGCCCCATGATGATAGCATGTCCCGTGGTCAGTTCACGGAAGCGGGTTAAATCGCATTTAATATGATAGAGCAATCGGTTCTGATAGCCGATTGCTCTATTTGTTTGGGATATGCAGGCGATGATGCTAAGCATTTTTTTAAAATGTATAATTATAACCTATAAATTATAAACTATAAACTATTAATGGTTTCTCCGGCACGTGGGTGCTCTTGATTTTCCACTCTTGCGGATAGAGGTTGTTGGCACGGTTGCCGATATTCTTTTCCCAGCCCAATGGCACATCCTGATAGGTAACCAGCACGTAGCCCTTAGGCGTTTCTGCAGGCAGGTTCACAGCCTCCTTGCGCAGAAAGCGGATGGCATCTTCGTAAGAGAGTTCAACTTGCGGAAAAGCCTTTTGGTTGAGCATCACGGAGAGCGCCAGACTCTGGTCTGGAATGATGTCTTTCCCCTTGCTCGTGCCCAGTTTGATGCCTGCATGAATTACCTTCAGATTCCTGACTGCATCCTCGTAGATGGCTTTCCAGCGGTTGGGAATGGCATAGAAGTTATCATCTTCGGCTATCGTTTCATAGTCCGATAGCTTCAGCCAGTCTGTTGGAATCTGCGGTGTCTTTCCCTTGTTTCCTCTGTTCTTTCCTTTATCCTTGCTCTTGTCTTTCTTCTTCTTATTATCATCCTTCTTCGTTTCCGGCTCTCCCTCTTTTCTGAGCACGGCGAGGAAGATGCCTTCGCCTCGGGTCTTGCCGGGGAGGAAGCGATAGACGGGGATATCCGTACCGATGAGATTGCCCGTGATGTTCCAGGCATCCTCGATGCCCGTTAATGCGATAGGTTCGGCACCCAGTTCCTCGCAGATCCAGGCAATGTTCTCCTCGTCTTCATGGGCGTTGAAGGTGCAGGTGGAGTAGATGAGGATACCGCCCGGTTTCAGACAGTTCCAGATGTCGCTCACAATTTCCCGCTGCAGTTGCCAGCAGTTTTCCACATTCTGCAGGCTCCATTCAGCTATGGCTCCATCGTCCTTGCGGAACATGCCTTCGCCCGAGCAAGGCACATCGGTAAGAATCACGTCAAACTTCAGCTTCGATTTCCTGTAGTCACGCGGATAGTTGTTGGTCACAATCATATCCGGATGACCGAATTTCTGGATATTCTCGGCTAGAATCTGCGAGCGGGTGCGCATCGGTTCGTTGCTGAAAAGCAGACTTCCTTCTGGCAGCGCAGCACGTACGGCAGTAGATTTGCCGCCCGGAGCCGCACAGAGGTCGAGCATCATCACGGGCTCGTGAACCAGTTGGCGAATCACCAAATCTACAAACATGGATGAGGCTTCCTGCACGTAATACTTTCCGGCATGGAGCCAAGGGTCGAAGGTAAAGTTGGGCCGTGCCGATAAATATCTGCCCGTAGCAGGGCACCAGGGAATAGGTTCGCCCATCACTTTCAACTCTCCCTCTTTGCATTTAAAAGGATTGAGGCGGATGCTGGTAGGCGTTTCGCCCTCTGTAATTCCCTGTTCCAGCTGCTGGTACAGTTCCTTGCCCATCAGCTCAAGGGTATATTTTCTGAAATCTTCTGGTAAAATCTTAGCCATCTATTATATGTAATAATGTGTAAATATCTATGTGAAGAGTATAAATAAGCCATTAAATAGGCAAAAGTATCTCTATTCGTTTGCAAAAATAAGAAAATTTTCGTTTCTTTGCAACTAAATTCGGCAGAGATGCGTCTAAGACATAGGAAAATTAATAAAAAATAAGGTAAAACTTTAAAAATGTTGATAGATATGAAGAAAGCAATATTAGCATGGGCGCTCGTCATGAGCATGGGAGTTACGCAGGTGTCTTGGGCGTCTTCTGCTCCGAAACATCGTTATCAGCCTGCTACGCAGCAGGTGGAGGCCTATTCCGATACCACCAGTACGGATACGGTCAGCTATGATGATTTCAACAACGATGATACCCGTGCTTATCATTCCAAGTATAGCCTTGGAAATTATGATGACCCCTTCGATTTCATCGGTTCGGTGTTCGGCAGCGGCATGCTCAGTGCCATGGTCATCTTCTGCGTCATCTTCGGCTTGCTGTTTGTCCTGGCTCCGCTGATCATCTTCGTCCTGCTCATCAGATACCTGGTTCGCCGCCATAACGACCGGATGAAACTGGCAGAGATGGCGATGGAGAAGGGCATCAATGTGCCGGAGTGCGACCGTCCGATAGACAAGCAGAGCGATGAGTATCTGGTAAAACGGGGCTTGCGGAATGCATTCCTGGGAGCCGGCTTGTGCGCCATGTTCTCGTGGTGGGATGTAGATTTCCTTGCCGGCATCGGCGCCTTGATCGTTTTCTATGGCTCGGGCCAGACCCTGATAGGTTTGCTTCCTGCCATCAGAGACTGGTGGAAGAATCGCCATGGCAATCAGGGCACGGGGTATAACGGCACTCCGGTATAACGGTATTCCGGCGTAAACGGCACTCCGGTATAAAGAATCAAAGAAAGATAAATTATTAGTTAATATTAAGTGGAAAAGTTATCCGATATTTCTCTCGTCACGAAGGTGGTGATGCTTCACGACCGCAAGTCGTTCGACTTGCTGGTCAAGAAGTATCAATCACCTATTCGTGGGTTTTTCCTGCGGCAGACACTGGGAGATGCGCAGCTGAGTGACGACTTGGCTCAGGATACCTTTGTCAAGGCCTATACCCATCTGTCGGGTTTCAAGGGTACGGCACAGTTCTCCACTTGGCTTTACCGCATCGCCTATAACGTGTGGTATGATTACAACCGCAGTCATAAGGCTACGCAGGACATCGATACGCTGGCGGTAGCCCGGCAGAATGCGCAGGGCGTGAATAGCGGATTGAAGATGGATTTGCTCAATGCCCTGCAGATATTGAGCGAGAACGAACGAACATGCATCACGCTGCAGCTGATGGATGGACTCTCTATAGATAAGATAGCAGAGGTGACGGGGATGGCGCCAGGCACCATCAAGTCGCATCTCTCGCGTGGAAAACAGAAACTTGCAAGTTACTTAAAGCATAATGGTTATGACCGATAAAAAGAATGATAAGATACAGAACATGGATGTTGACCTGCTGAGTGCCTCCGACGAGCAGCTCTTGCAGGCATTCTTTGCCGATAACAGGATGGCTGAGATTCCCGACGATGGTTTCTCTGCCAGGGTGATGCAGGCATTGCCGGCTGTGGAAACGGAGCAGTCGTTGCTGGAATTCCATATAGCGTTGGCTAAGCGCCATCGCCTGGAACATCTGTGGACGGCGGTGTGCGTGGCCGTCGGCATCATTGCAGCCGTGCTTTGCCAGGGCTGGGAGCAGATACAGGGCTGGCTCTATGGCATGAAGATAGACTTCCTGCTTACGGGTTCCCATGCCCTCAGACATGGAGTGGAAACTGCAGTAAACACGCAGAATCTCTGGCTGATGCTGGCAGGCATCGTAGTCCTCGTCCTGGTGTGGGGATATAATGAACTGGCGGATGCCAGGGAATAGGAAAACAGGTATCTTTTCTTTTATCATATAAGGAAAATGATGTTCTTGTAAAGAAAGTATCATCCTTAGCATCCGCAAAAGACACTTCGAGGAATGTTTAGCAAACTTCGCCCATTCTCTTTGTAAAAGAGCAAAGCTGGCAGAATCAGCCATAAATCAGCAGTTTTGAGAATGCAGCCCATGCCGATTTGCTAAGCATTTGCAGCATATTTGGGGACTGACAAACAAAAAATGATAAAAATTGACAGATAATTCGGCGAAAAATCGTATCTTTGCAACAGATTGCACCATTCACAATAAGAATGGACGATGAATGTAAAATAATAAGCATGTGCAAGAATATATTGACTAATGCTCAAAAAGGATTAAGATTATGCACAAATACATAGAAGAAGCAAGGCTTTCCCAATCATCATGTATGGTTGCAGCTAAGAACATAAAGTAGAACGAGAATATGACGCAGGATTGCTCTAATTCACTTTCTACAGCCGACGTAAGCCAACGCTTACCAAAGGGCATCCACATTACTGGGGCTGATAGAAAATCGGCTCCAGGTATAGAAAGAATGCCTTGGGGTTATCTGTTTATCCATAACAAGACAGCCCAGGTTTTCGAGAAAGAAATGGAAGCCTACAATAAGGAAAATCCAACATCTTCCCATGCATGTTTTATCCATCGTTCTTTTACATACAGGCAAAAGAACGAGAAGGGAGGAGTAAAGAAAGAACTGAAGCCAACCATTAGCGGACTTGTATTTCTGCAGGGCAAAACTGTTGACCTGCAAAATTTTCTAAGAGCACGATACCCACAATATCATTTAGTAAACGACAGATGCAAGGGGATGCCTGCATCTATTAGCGATAAGATGATGCAGCCTTTCATGACTGTCTTGAAAGACAATTCAGAAAGAGTGACATTTCTTAGAGAGCCATTCGAGAAATTTGCCAAAGACCACGTAAAGCTACGTGTGCTCACAGGCATTTTCAAAGGATGCGAGGGATACATCGTCCGTATCGACCGTGACCGTCAGCTCGTCTTCGATTTCGGAAGCTACGCCGTAGCCATCCGTGGAGTCCACAAAGAGGACTTTGAGGTGGTAGAAGAATAAAAAACTCCTCCAAAATTTGGTAGTTCGAGTAGATAGCTTAGAAAGTTTCATGGCATCAATGG
>UMFK01051661.1_pt1 | contig 20855 bp, 20 predicted proteins | sample 1964981 | NCBI WGS metagenome assembly UMFK01 (sample SAMEA4836043, study PRJEB28245) | human gut metagenome | biome: gut microbiome; material: fecal sample | place: Denmark | collected 2008
TTTGAGTGATACAAGCGGTACTGTTTGAGCGCTATGATCATCTTGGAGATATTGAAAGTAACTCCCAGCGAAATATCAAAGAATCCGTTGCTGTTGGAGCCTGTTCCCGTATCCTTTTCCACGCCGACAAATCCACTTGAAACCATATTATAAGCCACATCAAAGTAAAGTCCCAGCTGGTCATTCAACTTGAATGTATTGCCAATACCGAGTCCTACAAGAGGGGTACCCTTAGAGACACCGAAATTATATGCGCTTCCGGCACGAGGATACAACTGCATATTCCACAGTCGGTCTTCCCTGTAGCCCCAAATCAGATTATGCAGGTCAATCTGAATATCCCCCACCACGGTCAGATATCCACCCTTATCCATGTTTTTTCCAGGCTGATCAAAAGGAGCGAGCCAGTTGTCGTGCCCGTTTTTCAGCAATTTGATACCATTCTCCCAGTTCACCCGTCCGCGGAGACTTAAGACAGGAGTAATCCACTTACCCATGGCCACGTTCAATCCGAACGACTTGCCATTAGGAAACACTTCCCCCAAGAAGTCATGTCCATAAGGATTCTGGAGCGACATATCGAGTCCTGTCTGCACATACCAGTTGCTCCAAAACGAATTGACATAAAAGACTTCCTGTTTCCCCTGCGCCTTCATTCCAGTGAGGCACAAGCAGAACATCAGCAATAAAGTTAGTCTTCTCATAACAATCAATTATCTTATATCTAATTTTACCGTTCTTAATCCATTCTCTCTTACAACGCCTGCAAAGTTACGCTTTTTATTCCACACGGCAAAACAAAAGAAGATTTTTTTATAGGGGTTAGGGAGATATACGATAATCCTCTAAAAAATGAAATAAGCTTCATCGTCCATTGAAAGTAGTTTCGATGAACAATGAAACTACTTTCAATGAACGATGAAGCTACTTCTTCCGAGTCATCAACCATTCCATCAATTGGTTCACCTCCTTGCTCAACATTTCAGCAGTTGCCGGAAGTTTATGAGGGCGAATGACAATCATACCGATGGAATATTTTGGGTTATCAGCAGGAAAACAGCCCACGAACGTAAATTCATCAAAACATCTTTTATTGTAGTCGTATTGAAGGATATTGTATCTACCTGCCTGTTTTACACCACTTTGTTTGAAAGACAGAGCCAGTTCTATGGCATTGTTCGTCTTTGTTGTGTCGCTGATAGCGGTGTTACTGACAGCGGTGCCACTAATATCTGTACCACTAACAGCCCAGATATTCTTTTTGAATGGTACATATACCATGTCACCACCCCATTCACACTCATCATCCAACTGTTTTTCCAATGCCGCCCATGCCAACACTTCTGATGTTGCAGCATCAATAACAGCTATCTGTCCATATATGCCATCTGTTTCCAGCATCATGTTTCTTTCTAACAAATCATAACACGTGTCTATAAGTTCTTTGTCAGCCAATGGACAAGTATCAACACTGTCGTTATTATAGAAAGCCTCTTTTCCCTGAGCATAGGAACCTATGCTATAGAAGAATAGCATCAAAACTAATAAAGTTCTACCACTATATACTACCATATTCTTACCTATATTATATGTATCTTTTAATATGATTAATCATCTAATGATTAACAGCATGACAATCAAACCCTACTTCTGCACAATTTACGCAGTAATTATTGCCATCATTTATAAAACCAGGACATTTATGAGACGGTATATTACAACTTTCTTTTGTGCGACCTTGAAAAGATGGATTATTGCCTCCATTCATATATTGGAGTGAACGAGATTTACAGGCGAAACAATCCCAATATGAAGTTGTTAGCCCAAACAACTCACTTTTCTCGCAATATCCTTTTCCTTGGCAGATGGTACAATCTGAATAGCCCTGTACTCCAGTTCGTGAATCATCATCACAAGAAACGAAGGTTGTGCATGCTGCAAACAACATAGCATAAATAGCAAAAAACTTGAATTTCATATCTCAATACCCTTATCCGTGTCGGGCGCAACTTCTAATCGTTTTATGAAAGAAGAGATATTGTAAGATGGTAAAATCTATCAAGCAAGCATTAAAAAAGCGAGAGTTGACTTTGCCAAATCTCGCTTTTTTTGCTATCAGTACCTTGTAAACGTCATTCTTTTGTAATCTTAAAGCCCAATTTCAAAATGAGTTTAATCGTTTCTATAGACGTATTACGGTCGTATTCCTTTTCTTCTTCAGACAGCTCTTCATACGGCACAAGGCACGGGTGTTTTTTCTCTGCATCGTTGCGCTCTTCCCCATACGTCCAGCCATCCTTCATACGTCCAATCGACCATACCTCATGCACATTCTTTGCAATATCCTCAGCCAAGGTACTCAGTTCTCTTGGCAGTGCCACATCTTTCGTGTCAATAGGATGGGGCATGTAATTGTTTTTGTTCATAATTCGCATTGTTTTATTGATTTTCTGTATGTAGAGAGGAAAGAAAAGATAACAATCTATCAATTGCTATCTTATTTTGTATCAAAGGCATCCAACAGAATAAAAGGTGCCCACTTTTCACCCTTTGAAAAATCTTTTCCTTTTCCGAAGTCATGTTCACGAAGATAACGTTGAGCTTTTACAAGTGCCTCACGTTTTGAAAGGCCATTTACTAATCCCTTATAGAAACATTTCATCAACTCACAAGTAGCCTCGTCTGATACTGATTTCAAAGACATGAGCAAAGTATGCACACCTGCATTCTTGAAACCGCGCTGCAATCCGAAGATTCCATCAGTACCTTGTCCGCCAACTCCAGTATAACATGCCGATAATACAGCCATATCACATTGACGGAGATTCATGCTTGCCACGTCGGCAGCCGAAATATATCCGTCCTCATCTTCGGGCTTCTCCGTTTGGTTGCTTCCAGCCAATGCCAGCACACTCATTTGCATGGCCTCATCCTCACCGGTCTTGCCGTCTCCCTTATACTCGCCATGCGAAGATATGTGCAATATTGCAGGGCAGTTATCTGATAGTCTGTGGAAAGCATATTCGGTAGCTTTGGCTCCGTCATATACTTTCACCTTATACTGTTTTTTCATCGCCTTTTCTATCGCTTCAATCTCAGGGCGGGAATATTTCAATCGTCCGAAGCCGACACGATCCTTAGCCACTTTTGCAGTCTCATAATCGATGTCTCCAAAAATACTTAGAATTCCGCTTGTAGAGACATGGTATTCCTTGCAAAGTTCTTTGGTAGAAGAGACACGATACACTTCATATCTCTCAGAGAAAGGCTTGTCGCCATCCTTCAGGTATTCTACAGCGACATTACTCAGCATATTATTGGGTGCGAAGAATATACGCTTCTTTCCGTCAAGATGCTTTCTCAAAGCTCCACCCCAGAAAAAGCTGTTGTATGCGGCATTGTCATAAAGATCTTCTTTGTTTGCCAGATTTTTAATGATAGCTCGTGTGCTCACTAATTCCATCACAGGTTGACCTGTCTTATTAAGGATAAGAGCCAGAAGATATGTGTCCTTGTCGAGAGGTGACAATTGTACCATAGTAAACTCGATGGCAATATCATCGTCATTGAGCTGCTGCTGCACATCTTGCCATGTATATGAGAGATATTCAGTATAGTCTTTCACTTCCTTGCAACCTTTCATCAGTTTCTGCTCTAATGGAATGTTTTGCTCTTTCAAGACAAGTACTTTCTGTAAGTTCTCACCAGAAGCCTCTGCTTGGAGTCTATCAATCTCTTGCTGATTTACTTTTATCTTTTCCCAGGTTTCCTTTAGGCTCTTGTCTGCCATGCTGCCTAAAACTTTCTCAAATTCAATGCTGGAATTGAGCATGATGCCCTTCGACAATAATTCGAGATTATAAAACGTAGGGATGAAACTTTGCATCTTGGCTGTTGCCGTGTCTGGTAATGTTGCGATATCATAGCAGAAATCGTTAATGTGTTGTTGCTGCTCTTTCCACACTCTGCCACGATCTTTTTCAGTCATCAAGGCAAAGCGTTCACGGAGCATGTTTCTCAGATTATCAGCGTATAAAGAATAGTATTCCGCTGCTTTTACATAATTGTTGACTCCGAAATAGCAACCAGCAACCGTATTGAGCGAGTTGGTATATGTCATGGAACCCAAATACTTCCTTGTAGTTTCCAAAGAAGGCAATTCATCGTTTAACAGACGCTGATACACAGCCTTGCGTTTGTTCTCTGCATCCTGTTCCATTTTGTCTGCGGCATCATTGTCACCAGCTTTACGCAAACACACCATCAAAGAGGAATAAGTGTTCGAGTATTTCGTATCAAGCTTCAAAGTCTTGTATATATCCAGTGCCGCTTGATAATGCTTTTTAGCATCCTCAAACTTCTTCAGCCTCACTTCCACTTTTGCCATATCCTCCAGGGCATCAGCATGTTTTGCGCTTTTAGGTTTCCAAGCCGAATACCCATCCAACTCTATTTGATAAGTATCCAGAGCTTCTTGGTATTTCTGTTGGCAAAACAAAGCATCGCCAAGACTAAGAATGCCCATCAGATAGAATTTCTTTTCGGTTTCATCCTTTTGTCTCTTGAAACAAGCTATCGCATCTCTAGAACAAGTTTCTGCCTTGTCATATTGGCTAGCAAGCATATAATTCTGTGCAGCCCAATACATATCTGTGCCCATGTGTACAGGGTTCGTACCCAGTTTTTTCCAACGATTAGAGGCTGAGAGATAATATTGTGCGCAACTAAGAAAATCACGCACATCAAACAATATCTTTGCGTAAGCTTCCTCTACCTCAATGCGTTGTTCTTCTGTCTGGCAAAGTTTTAAGCTCTCCTGTATGTACTCTCGTGCTTTTGACTCATTGCCATGCATGATATAGTATTGCGCACGTTCAAGTTTGCACTTGTAATCGTTGCAGGGCAGGGTGAGTTCATACAGGTTGTGTTCTTCCATCAACTCCATCACCATCTGGATTTTGTTTTTGTCGTCCAGTTCTGTATATGCGGACGACATGGCGTTGAGAATTTGCTCATACGCTTTACCATGTTTCTTGACTTTTTGCAAGGCTATCTCCCAACATTTTCCAGCTGAGCGGTAATCCTTGTCACGATACAGCATGACAGCAAGGTCGTGCATAGACGTGGAGTCCACCGCAGTGAAGTCACGCTTCAGAAACTGTTCCATTTTGGAACGGTCGACAATTGCCTCCTTATACAAAGTCTTTGCAGTCTCAGTCTGCGCCATGACGGAAGCAGCAGACAGCAGCATACCTATGAATATAGTACTTCTTTTCATGATTTACAAATTTGCTTATTCAACGATGATAGCCACACTTTTGGGCTCTCTATATTTATTTTCAATGGTAATATACACCACACATTTTCCACTTGGCATTTTGATTTCGTCAAGCAGTCTGCTTGGCGCTCCGTGATATTCATCAGATGTGACCTTGTAGGGCTTGGAGACATGCCCCCTGGCATCCTTGACGATTACGGAAAGATTGATAAGACCATTCACCTCAGCAACAGCTCCCACACGCAGGTTTTTTGCCATGTGGTTCATCTTGTATGTCACCTTCTTGCCTGCCCCAACACATTTTGTCCCGAGATACACATTGCCCCCTCTTGCATCGGCAGCTTGTTCCTTGGCATATTCTTTAGCCTTTTTAAATACATTATTCCCTTTGCTCATTTCATTGAAGAAACTTGTGGTGAATATCATATGTTTTTTTATATTGGCTTCACCCCTCACATCTTCATTCTGCATAATAAGCATCGACCACTTGGCATCGGTGATAAGTTTCAGAGCCTCTCTTATCTCAGGTTTGCTTCCATCTATGTCTTTCATTGAGGATTGTGCTTTTAGGCAGGCTCTATATACCTTCATGAAATCCTCACTCTGGCAAAATGCTGTTGTATGAATGCATGCACATAACAACAAAGTTATAATCGTTCTTTTCACCATACGTATTCGTTTTATCGTATTAATACAAGTCTCATTCCTACGGCAGGGCTTCCTTCATTTCCAGTTGCCGAATCCACGTATGTGATAGTCACCTCATCGGCAGTAGATTGAAAATAGCCACCACGAATATGCTTTTTTCTTTTGTCGGCATCTTCACAAGCGCACCATTCCGCCACATTGCCCGACAAATCGTATATTTCTCGTTCACATGGTTTCTTGCTTCCTACCTCCATCGGTTTGGTCGTGGCATATACTGCCACGTCATCAGGATTATCACTACCAGCATAGCGCATCTTCGCCTTGTCTGGATTTTCTCTATTTCGACAATTCTTATTTGGATAACCCGCAGCATATTCCCATTGAGCTTCCGTTGGAAGACTGAAGACCAAGCCAGTAAGATGATTCAGCCGATTGATGAAGTTCATGCAATCATTCCATGAGATATCTACCATAGGCAACTTGTCGCTACCTGTTACAGAATCATTCATCACGACATACCATTCACGCTGGGTCAACTCAAACTTTGCCATATAGAAATCGTTCTTTATGGTCTCCTGATGAAGAGGATTCTCCAAACCCTCTTCTCTCGTTGTTCCCATCATGAAAGTGCCCTTTGGTACGAGCATCATGTTATTGATGATTTTCCGCAATACTCGTAATTGTTCTAAGGAACAATCTTGGTTCCAGTCAATACGAATGGAGTCATTGCTTTTTCTTGCTATAGCATCATTGATAGGCACATTGCCAGTTCCTTTTAGTGATACGAATTCTTTGATGCTGTCAGCACATTGGTTGCCATAGAACCATGTTTCACTTTGGAAGTTCTCATAATCAGACATACTTCTCAAGCTTTCAAACGTCTCCTTTTCTGTTTTCCATTTAAAAATCATGCATATGCCAGCCAACACTAAGACGGTTGCCAATGTGATAGCCCCAATCTGAAGCAAGCGATGCTTATACAAGCGTGTCTTCAAATGTTTCTTTATTTTTGGTAGAATATCCTTGAACAGGAAGTTCTTGCTATCTTGGTATTTCTCTGCTTGGTATTTGTTGAACAGCTTGATATCATCCGGCAATTCCAACTTGTCAAAGTTGAAAATGTCAGAATTAACAGGAACCACAGGGATAATGTTTTTCCTCTTGGCGATAGCACGCGCTATCTCCAAACGCACAAAGTCAATGCGTTTGTCTTCTTCCCTTACTTTCTCACCATAGATCTTGCGACGTTCGCATTTCTCTGTTATGAAGGCTGCTTCAAGGGTAGGAAAGTCCTCTACGGAGCAAATTGCCAATCTCTGGTACCATTGCGCTTCTTCCTCTTTGATATTCGCCAAAGTGCCGGTTCCAATGATAGCAATAAAGTCGGTACAGGCATCCAGTCGCCTCATAATCTCCAGGTCGAACCTGCCGTCCAGATTCTCCCTGTCGAAACTCACGAGGCCCTTATAGCCAGAAGCTTCCAAGAGAGAAAGCAAATGCTCCGCCTTGTCGGCTGTGTCGTCATGGCGGTAGGATATGAATATTTTATAATTTCGATTGGTCATAATAGTAGAATGTACAATCCGATGATCAAGATTAAAATAAGAAAGTATGGAATAGCCTTATAACTTTTTTATCCATTTTTCTCAAAATATTCTAACGATTCCCAATTTTCAGAAAGTCACACCATGGTTGTTCCATTACGTCCCCACCATTTACTAAGCACTTTATGATAACTAAGTTGAATGCTATTCCCTATAGAATGTCACAATATTTTTATACTCTCCTTTCTCATCACATAATGGTGCAGGAGCGCTATTGCCATCAATATAAGACATTTTTAAGTTGTCAAATGAATCCAATTCAAGTTTTACTTTACAAACTCTATTTTCGCCTTCATAAAAATTATCTACTTCTCTCATTTCCAAAATAGCATATCTAAGGCTGTTATGCAAATTAAATGTTATTACTTCCCATGCTTCTGCACCTTGCATAACTGTTCCACAAAAGCCCTTGCTATCATTAATATGAACGAAATCTTCTTCAATCCACTTACATTTTGCATTTATTGGATCCAACTCCATATTATAAACCCAAGTAATGCCTTCTTTCATCGTTCCGGGTTCTACAATTGTATAATTTCCAGAATATTTTTTTAATATTTCATTTCGTGCCAATATCTTACGTTTGTCTTGAGCTAATTTTGAAGAATCCATTAGCATTGCTCTAGCTTTTTCAAAGGAAATAATATCCTGCTCCTTCTTTGGCGAGACTTTACTTAATAAGAAAAATACAGATCCGAAGATCATGCATAATAGAAATATAGTAACATATAAATATCGTAATAAAAATGGTCTTCTGTTGTGAAGAAATCTTATTTTTAAAATACGATAAAAATCATTGAAATAGTATCTATTATATTCAGGGCCATTTTTCTTTTTTACTTCAGAAATATCACTTGGTAAATTTTGAGGAAATCCTTTTACTCCAGACAAAAAAACAGGTATTATGTTCTTATTTTTCTCCAAGGCATAAGAAAGTTCACAGCGTAGCCAATCATGCTCTTTAGGTATTTTTTCATTAATGGTTCTATCAAAAGCATGTTGATCTATTATTAGAATAAAATCCTTACAAGAATCAATTCTTTGGTATAATTGAGTATCAAAATCCCCATTTCTTAAAGTGTCAATATCAAAACTGACTCGATAACCATCTCGACTCAAGAGATCATACAAGTGTTTAGCTGTGTCATATCCTCCTTCTCGACGATAGCTTATAAATATATCATATTTCTTTTCCATTGTATTTTTAAGTTATAATTATTTCAAACTCGGTCTTCATATGACCTAAAGGTCACACGAAGACCTTTTTAGTTTAATTCTATCTAAAATTGATTTCATTGTATTATTCTTTTCAAGATTTCTCTTTATTTATTCACCACAAACATCAAACTCGTTATCAACTTCTTGCTCGACATTGCAGGGTTACGAAAATCTATCTGGTCTATATCGGAGATGTCAAGGCGGATGCTCTTGGCGTATGGGGCATCATCGAGAACAAGAGGGAGGATGGGTTTATTCATGTTCACGGCATAGCCAACCTCACGAATTACGTTGATAGAGGTATTGGAATTGACAGAACTGATGAAGATGACGGCCTGGGAAACGTCAATGGCATCGACAATCAGTTCCTTGTAGTTGGAACTGCTGTAGATGCCTTCCTTATCAATCCAATAGGCAATGTCATTTTCTTTCAAAATCTCACACAGACAGTCGGCCGCTTCTTTGTCCTTGCGAGAATAACTGATAAAGACTTGATGCTTCATTGAACTGCGTGCGGGCAACTTCTTGCCTTTGCCGATGAAGGTGGGTTCGGCATCTAGTTCCCCTTCCTCCTGCATTTTTTTGTATTCCAACAATGCAGCCTTTGCGGCAAGCCTCTCAAAAAGCGTGATATAGTCGGACTCAGAGTAGAGGTTGTAGATGTCGTACAGGTACATTTCCACGTTGAGCGACTTGTTCGTGCTTCCAAGATTTCGGGCAATGGCTATGGACATCTGCTCTATCACCTTCTGGATGGGTATCCTGGCTGCTCCAGCACCTATGGCAGGAAAGGCTATGGAAGTGAGGTCCATGGCTTACATCAACAAGAAGCATTTGTCCACAGCATGTTGCAGGAGATAGTTGAGCACGTCCTCTTCTGTCACTTGGTGCGAGAAAATCTCCATCCTGCGTTTCTTGTCGATTGTAATGCAATGGAAGACATACTTCTGGTGCTCCAGTTTGCCAGCCGTGGTGGCAAGGACATCACCAAGCGGTATGGGTACCATCTTCTGTGCATCCCGGATGATGACATCGCCACCTGCACGAAGAATGGCCCTTGACACACCACCACCCATCGTCACATAACAGTCGTCAGAACTGACGATTACCTCAGCCTGCGTGTCAAGTATATTACCAAACTTTACTGTAAGCGTAGAGTTGTTGAATGTATATTGTCGTGATTCCATAGACTTACCTTTACTGATTCTCCTTATTAATCAGATTCACCACCACCTTCACCATCACATCTTTCTCCTCGGTCCTGCTCTCGGCAATCATCAGCGTGAGGGCAACGAGGGTGTTGTCGGCTATGCGCTTGTAGCCGTCCTCTGCGTAGAGCACATGGTTGTTGTTGAGAAACCATAGGAACAGCATGGCGGCAATGCGCTTGTTGCCATCGCTGAAGGAATGGTTCTTTACTACAAGGTAAAGCAACATGGCAGCCTTTTCCTCAACAGATGGATAGAGGTCTTCGCCTCCAAAAGTCTGATAGATTTGCCCGATACTACTCTTGAAGGAATCGTCCTTCTCGTTAGCAAACCACTGGCTTCCGCCGAACTTTTCCTTCAAGGCACTGATAGCCTCCATCGCATTATCGTAGGTAGCACGGAACAGCTCTTCCTTGGTGGTCTTCTGTATGGAGAGGGATTGATAATCGTAGTGATCCAACGTGTCGAGCGCATAGACATAGTCGCTGATGACGTTGAAGAGTCCGCCGTATTCCTCGGAAGTGACTTTCTCCTGCATGCCCACGGTACGAGACATCAAGCGCACCACGTCCTTGAGTTCGTTGTAGCGGTCGAGCTTTATCTGTTGGTTGATGACATATCCCTTGATAAGGTATTGCTTAAGAACAGAAGTAGCCCAACGACGGAAAGAGGTCGCATTCTTACTGTTCACCCTATAGCCAACGGATATTATCATATCCAAGTTGTAATAAGGAATTTCACGAAGAACACTACGATGTCCCTCTGTTCGAACCTGTGCATTTTTTGCACAGGTTGAATTTTGATCAAGTTCTTCCGACTTGTAAATATTACGAATATGTCGAACTATAGAAGTTCTATCTACTCCAAACAATTCCGCCATTTGGCTCTGAGTCAGCCACACAGTATCATTCTCCAGCTTGACTTTCAACTGTATGCTTCCGTCCTGAGAACTGTATATTTCTATTGAACTGTTCATCATCTGTGGTCTTTATTGTTTATAATTCTCCTTTAATATCCATGCCATTGCCATCATCAAAAAGCAGTCGTATTTCATGTCGGCAGGATTAATGCGACGTAAATCATGGTAGGAACAGAGGTCGATGTGGTGTCCTCTTTTCTTCAAACTCTTACGGTAGGCATTACGAGCAGAACCAAAGCGCTGCTCATCCGCCCACCGCTCATCGAGAGTGAGCGGAGAAAAGCCAAGAATAAGTTTTTCAACATTCCATCGGGCATGCTCGCATTGTGCAAGTGTGGCAATGTTGGCTTTCACTATCCGCAACACCTTGCGGTATTCATGCTGCAACAGCCAATAGAACATATTGTCGTCAACATGCTGTATGTCGTCAACATGCTGTATGTCGTCAATGTTTCCGAATTTCAAGGTAAGCTGTCGTTTCCTCCAGGAAAACAAATGTTTGCATCTAAATGAAATGCTTTTCTTAAACTCCTTTCTGATAGCATCAATGGTTACTATAGCATGCAAACGCGACTTGAAACAGTCGGTGCAAAATACGTTTGATAAAAGATTGCGTACAGCTATCTGATCTGTAACAACATTTGTACACTTACCTTCATTGTCTTTCTTGAAAAATTCGTTCCATTTCTTTAGAGTGTCGCCTGGGTTTTGTTGATAACAGAAATAATGCAATGCCCGGCTGTATCGGTTTGCTGTATTAGGGTCATCTGGAGGAAGATTGTCGATGTCTGCTCCGACGTAATAAACCATGTTCGCACGTCGGGCTTTGCGAATATCTATGCTCTTTATAAATTCAATACCCTGTCCCCTCATTTTTTCCCTAACATGTTTTTCTGTTATATACAGGCAGTTGGTGTTGCTATGTATGGATGGGCTGGAGTACTCTTTGCTATTCATATAATCAATGGCACAAAAGTCACAGAGGTCAATCAGCTCAAGTTCTATGTCGATAAAGGAATTAGGATTTTCTTCTCGTATAACTTTTCCCCCATTCCCATTCCATATTATCAAGCTGTACTTGCACAACAATGGCAGGTTGCACAGGTATTCTTCTTGTGAGATTCTTTCAACAACAGTTGTCGAAGCATCCAATAACTTTGAGTTGTACAGAATGGTAATTATCGTTCGATTGTTACCGTTGGTTTCGTTAAAATTAAGAAAATGCGCTATCAACGATATTTGTCGGGCTATGCAAAGCATGAGGTCGGAAATTCCGTCAATGACTACATGCAAGTGTTTGTTTTCTGACGGAGTGAAACCGACACCATTCAGCGGCGGCTGTTTTTCTTCCTGTCGCAAGATATCAAGAACATACTGACGTGCTATATACCAATTCTTGATAGTCTCATCTGAAAATCCATTGCCTTTTGGTGGTTCGTTGCAGTTTGCCATTCTTAGCAATTGACTGAATATATCGAGTTCGTATTCTATCATGATGTTATACCTTTCTGTAGTTAGCCTTAAAATTAGTGAGATGTATATTGCTGTTGCTTGCATCGTAGCCAGAAGGACTCTGATAGAGTTGCAAATTGAACATATCGAGAGTTTGGATGATATGTTCAGTTATCTCAGACTGTTGCCACTCGAAAGCCTCCCATTTCGTGTCGTTTATAAACAGGTGTATGTGCAGTGGCAATCCCTCGCTGGTCTGTTCTTCCCATGTAACAAACAGACGTGGCTGTTGGCATACATGTGTATTCTGCATGAGCCAGTGATAAAGGTAGTAGCGAAAGGCGTGGATATTCAACTCGCCTGGAACGATGGCCGATTGCTTGAAACTCTCATCCGTATCGAGATGCGTTCTCAAGTAACATGCCTCTTCGTGTGAAAGAGTGTGTATCCATCCTGTGTCTATGATGAAAGTCTTAGCCAACTGCCGACCATGTGTTTTGCCGTCAAGCATTCGTTGGTTGTTCTTGAAATGCTCAGCATGCAGAATATATACAGGAAAAGCGGAAGTGGTGGTGTTCCAATTCTCTATTTGTACGGTAGTGAGAGTGATGGAGCGCACAATGCCATTGATGCCATGACTCTTCACTTCTATCCAGTCGCCTATTTTTAATAGTCCGTTGGCCCTCAGATAGAAGAAAGCCGCTACGCTCTTTATTGTGTCTTGGAATATCCAGCCGAGCACAGCACCGAAAGTGGAGATGATGATAAAGCTGTTGTCGTCTTTCTTTATTCCAAGAGCAAATACTATTGAGATTAGGCAGATACCGAATATAGCAAGCAGAATTATCTGACTAATAGTGATTCTCATCTCTTGCTTTCGGAGACTGTAGAGTTTGTTGAGATTGGTAATAACATACGTTGCAATGCCAAACAATATACAACTCACAGCAATCACCCCTGTTTTATAGATTACGCCATCAGGTGAAGAGAAGTTATGGCTACTCACTCTTGTTTCGATTTTCGGAATAAGCAACAAGGTGATGAATAGCATAGCAAATGTAGAGAGTATGCTCAACTTTGATTTGGACACTGCTCCTATGATTTGGAGCATATACGATTTACCCGACATACACTTGTGCGACAGTAGATGCCTTTTCCAAAGTCCAAAAACTGTTATTAACATCAGCAGAAAAGCCAATGTACATAGAATGCAATGACTATAGAACCACTCCTGAATCAATATCACCAAATCGAAACACGATTTACACATACGCTATCTATTTTTTCTTTTTATCTCAAATCCCAACTTCTTCACCAACTTCAGCGTCTGCATCGCCATTTCTCGGTCATACAGTTTCTCGCTCTCGGGCAGATTGCAATAAGGCACCATATCGGGCGTTTCCTTCTTTTGGTCATTACGCTCTGGACCGTATGTCCAGCCTTGATCGGTACGTGTCTTTGCCCATATCTCGTGAGCATTCTCGGCTATGGCCTCTTGCAGTTCAGTGAGGTCATCGTCGAGTTGTACATCATCAAGACTTATTGGGTATGGCTCATAAACAAAGCGGTCGGTGGTGTTTACTACTACGAGGTAATGGTTGGATTGCGACCAAGCCTTGACGAATGACGATAGGTGATAGGTGGTAAGTTCCTCTTCGGTATAAGGATTGAAAAGGGTTATTTCATCTAACTCTATGGAAATGGAACTGATAGCTACGGCATGGTTTGGCTGTGTGGTGTCTTCTGCCACGTCATGAAGTAATTGAGTGTTGTCAATTACGGCTATCAATTGGTTGCCATTGGCTAAAAGGCGAGCAATGTCTTCGGTTGTGGAGTCGTAACGACGGCTGACAGACAGATTGTTCTTCTCCAAGAGTCTGCCTATATTATATAGGGGCATACCTTTATCTTTCAACCAGCAGTTGCGGTAAGCCTCGTCAAGGAGTGTCTTGTGGGTAGTCTCTATGCCAAACTGATGAAGGACGAATTCCTCACATTCTATGTCGCAAAGATAGTTTTCCTTCTGTTTGGCTGCCATGGCTGTCATGGGAACAGGCTTGGTTATGGTTGGTTCCAAAGATGCCATGTCTTCATCCACATCACTTGCGATGCGGATAATTTCCTGTAATTCCTTGTCCTGTTCCGCAGCTTTCAACACTCGCATGGTGTCTTCTGCCGACGTGTTGCCGTCCAAAAATGCCGACAACAGTTCATCTGATATAATAATATGATTATCGTTCATAATGCTTTTTGTCTTTAAATGCAACTTCGGTGAGAGCCTGTATCGCTCTGCGTTTAATATTATAAAGATTGCCTACGGACACGCATAGCTGCCGTGCCACCTCTTCCGGAGTTCTGCCATCTATCATCAGCAGTCGGATGACCAAGGTGTAGCGTTGGTTCTTCATCTGTCTTAATAGAGTCTCCATATCCATTCGTGCTTGTGAACTTTCCACCAAAGAATGTTCACGATGACTATTGTTAAGAGGTTCTTGGCTTTCGTCATCTATCACCCTCTGCTTACTTTTCAACAATAGGCAATGTCTTATGGCAATGATCTTGAGCCATTGATAGAGTGTACTTTCAAACTTAAACGAGCGCAACTTCTTGGCATCGTTCTCCATAAGGAGTATGTATATCTCGCTGATTATTTCATCGTAATCAACCATCTGAGTTCCAAATACTCGCCTTATGACACTAAGGAACAATGGGCGGCAATCTTTGAAAAAGAACTGCGCTGTTACCTTAGGGTCGTGGGCGATGAGGGAGGATATGATTTCTTGGTCGGTCATAATACTGTTAGCTCATTTTTTATATTTCTGTTGTCTGTTATCTTACTAATATTATAATCCCATAACTGAAATTGTTGTTAAATTTATTCTCTAACTAAATTTTCCATAGACAATATATATCGATAACCTCCTTGCCCAGAATAATAATATTCAATTTTTACTTTATTCCCTTCTACAAGAATATATGGTAACCAGCTTCTATCAGCGTTAGACAAATTTTCCGTTGCAATGTAAAATTTTATTTCAGCCCTTGTACCATGTTCTTGAGTTGTAATAATTATAGCATCATCAGTCTCTTCAGAATCTACTATGTAACCTATATATGGCTTATCTGCCATCATATAACTACAATCTTCATCAAAGCCTTCAGGTTTCGCAATTGCAATTTTTGCTTCGATGTAATTAGGTGCAGGAGGTATGCCGAAAGAATCGTTATTGTTAGATGAATTCTTGCCTGCTTTTTCTGTCGTTTTGTGACAAACTGTATCGGTTAAAATAGTATCAATATTTGAAAGTGTATTTGTTTGATATTCATCGTAATGATTGTCGTCATGGTTTTTATAAAAGGATACAAAGAAAATTAATATGAAAGTAAATAGTAGACATATAAGCATATTTCTTGTAGTTCGTCGACTCTTATGTAAAAAACGTTTTTTTAATTCACGATAAAAATCATTGAAATAATATCGATTATATTCTGGACCATTTTTTTTAGTAACTCCCGATATGTCACCAGGTAGTCCGTCAGGAAATTCATTAACGCCAGATAAGAAAATAGGAATTATGTTCTTTCCCTTTTCTAATGCATAGGCAAGTTCGCATCTCAACCAATCTTTCTCACGTGGAATTTTATCAATAATTGTTCTGTCGAAAGCTTGTTTGTCTACAATTAAAATAAAGTCCTTACACAAGTCAATACGCTCATATAACTGTGTATCGAAATCTCCACTTCTTAAAGTGTCAATGTCGAAACTGACTCGGTAACCATCTCGTGTTAATAAATCAGACAAGTGTTTAGCTGTATCATATCCACCTTCACGTCGATAGCTAATAAAAATATCGTATTTCTTCATTTTCAAGTGAACTTTATAATTTCGCACCACACTCCGAGCAAAATCTCTGCCCTTCTTTCACTTCACTTCCGCATTTCGGGCATTTCTTTGCATTCTTTGCTCTATCAATGCTTCCGTCCTCTTTGGCTTGGTTGTAGGATGCTTTTCCTTCTTTCACCATCTCCTTGATATTCGACTCTTTAATGATATTACGAATAATGTGCTTGGTATCATCTGATTCTGAAACCTTAAGCGTACCGTCTGGTTGCATCAGTTTTGTGATAAGTTTCAGATAGATGATAGCGGAAACATAAACGATGGTATAACCAAGCCCTGCATTTAAGGCTATGGCTGCAGCTTGTCCAAAAACAGGAACAATAGATAGGATGGATGAACCAATGAGTACGGCAACAAAGGCACCAGCACTTGTAACTAAGTTTGTTACAACAGCAGAACCAATGAATTTTGCCGTGTTCTCCGACATGGAAATGTCCAGTGTCTTGTTAATCTTGACGTATGTTGCCCATACAAATCCTGCTTGTGTCAGGGCTGCAGCAACTCCCGCAAATCCAGGTGCCATACCAGCTACGCCACTTGCTATGGCGGCTGCTATGGCATAACCACTGATGGTCTCGCTGATGCATGCAATCTTGGTTCCATCCAGAGTTCCTTGCATGGCCTTGTCAAGTTCTTGACAAGCTTTAGCTAAAAATGGAGCTATATTCATAAATAAAAGTTTTTTCTTTGTTTACAGTTTATGCCCGCAATGTTGGCAGAACTTCCAGGAAGAGTCTATTGCATTGTGACAATTAGGGCAAGTTGGATTGGTGCGAATAAGGTTTCGATATTCATCACTCTCCGTCCACTTTAGCATTTCACGTACACGTACAGAAGTGAATGGATGGTCTTGGTCCAGTACGGCGTAGGTTTGCAGCGTCTTATTCCATAGACCGTTTTTACAGAAAGCATCATAAAGATCTGCTTGTTCTGCAAGTTCCTCCAAGTTGAGTTCTGAAGTGATAGACTTCGGACCACCAGCCAGACGTGCCAACATAGATGCCGTGGCCTTTGGGCCAACTATGTAGGCTGCGGCACGATCGCAACTAAGTTCACTTTTCCGTTGCCAATACATCAATGCATAGTGAATAGGAACAGCTAACTTTGCCAAAGTTTCAAACATCCCTGACGCATTGGCTATAATCTGTGCCAATGTATGATAAAGCATATGGCGACATGCGATATGCCCACATTCATGTGCCACGACACCAATTAGTTCATCCTCCGACATCATGTCAACCAAAGCTGATGTAATGGTGATCGCTGTCTGTGTATCGCCAAAGGCATAAGCATTGGGGGCAGGATTCATTTCTAAATAAAAATCAGGTTCTTTTATCTCTAATCGTTCACAGATTGGAGGAAGAATATTGTAGAGTCTTGGTAATTGAGTCGGTGACAGTTTTACCTTTGAAGCCATATTCAGACCTGTCTGCAATTGTTCTGCTCCTATATCCATCACTTTCTTTACGACAGTTGAAAGGATTGGGATAGATTTTAAAGCATTCAAAGCTGCAGCATCTTCAGGATGTATAAATTCTGTATATTGCATAGCTTAATTCTGTTACCTTGTAAATGTATCAATGCTTTGTATAAAATCATTTGGAATATATGCCGTTGCAACATTGCAGAGACCTTCAAGTACGACAAATACACGTTGCTGACCAGCGGCTCTTCCAACTCTTCCTACAACACCTGTAAACGGACCTTCGATTATTCGAACCAAGTCATCTTTTTTGAAATGGCAACGCTTTGGCGGCAATACCATGATGTGCTCGCTGTTTACACTTGTAAGTTTGATGAAATTTGTCATTTCATTATCAGGAATGATAACAGGAGGATTCTTGCCCGTTTCCGGTTCTACAGGCTTGGTCTTATCGGTATAATATTTAATCCAAGAAGCCGTAAGAGCAGGTTTCTTAACGAACTCATAGGTCTTCTCACGAGTCATATAGGCAAAGATAATATTAGGAAGCAGAGGCTCTTTAATCAGCTTCCGATTCCCGTTTATTATTTTAACTACATAGTGCATTGGCAAATATGTCTCAACATTCTTCGCTTGAAAATAACCGAGAGCTTTCTCTGTTCTACCATAAGTGGCACGTAGAACAAACCATTGCTTCTTTTCTTTAGGCACACAATTCGAGGACACCCCTGTTTGGGAGTTCTTGGTCTCTTGACCTTGAACTTCGGGGGAGGTACTGGAGGTAAGTCCAGCACTGGAGGGATTGTTACCGCCTCTTCGGGTGTCTGCATTAAGCAATGCGTCCATTCTTAGATTCTACGTTTTGAATGTAGAAGATAGAATTTAAAGTGTTGTCATCTGTTATTGAAGGCAATACTTTGTACAAAATATCTATTGATTACGTCGTTACTTTAGAGTTCATCTTGTGCTTCTAACGATAATCAGACTATTTTGCTTATTTAATACAAAAGTATATAAATAATTTGAAATAATAACAAGAAAAGTTGAAAAAGTTTATGCTTTTATATAAATTTAAGATAGTTTAGTCTAAAAAGCTTGTGTAAATCGAATATTTTGTGTAAAGAAAGGCGATTCCTATAATTTGAATTACATGTTTTATGGATGTTCGTCTATATAATAAATAAAGGTAACTATCCGAAATCGAGCACCACAGACGAACAGGTGAAGCAACTTTTCAAGGAAGCCTCAGCCCAGATTTCCCGATATGCCGACAGCGACATCGTAAGGGAATCTATCAAAACCACCAAGCTGCACAAGCTCGTGATGATTTGTAGAGGAACCGAAATGGTGGCTTGCGAAGAAGCGGAAGAATAGAAAATCCATACAATAGCCATCTACGTCTCCTCTTTCAAATGTTTTATCTGCTCTGTCGATACCCCCGTTATTTCCATCACCATCGCTTCATCCATCCCCTTTGCCAGCATCTTCCTGGCAATCTCTAAGCTTCGCTGAGTCATGCCTTTCTGGTATCTGTCATCCAGAAGAGTTCTTTCAACACTTACAGAATCCCAGAACTTATCGTAGGCTCTGAGTTCGGCATCCGTAAAGCCGGAATTCTCCAGCTCCTCTACTGTTGGCAGATACTGCTGTTGTTGTATCAACTCTTCTTCGCTGAGTGACTGAAGGGCATTCAGAAGACTGATAAGTCTTGCGGGATGATCGCCAAATATCTTCTTGAACGTAAGATCTGCCTTAGGGTCTAAGTACTTCATAACCATCTGTTTTAAAATTCTATAGCGCAAAGTTACGGTTTTATTTTCAAACCCGCAAGAGTTTTCTAGGAGAAGTTTCTGAAAAAGTTTAGAACCCACATATTTAATATTATTAAGGTGAAAATCTGTGTGTATCTGTGTAATCGCAGATGACACAGATTTCCGTTATTACATTTTTTATAAATTGCTCAGTTTCTTAATGATTTCCAAAGGTAGCTGGGTAGCTTTGGCAACCTCTTCGGCAGAAAGTCCCATTGCTAGCAAACGTTGTGCTGTTTCTGTGTTGGCCTCATGTTTGCCTTCAGCCTTACCCTTTTCCAAGCCTTGCTTCATGCCCATTTCCAAGCCTTCAGCAATTCCTTTCTCCATGCCTTTCTCCATGCCTTTCTCCATTCCTTTCTGATATCTGTCATCCAGAAGGGTTCTTTCAACACTCACAGAATCCCAGAACTTATCATAGGCTCTGAGTTCGGCATCTGTAAAGCCGGAAATCTCCAGCTCCTCTACAGCTTTTCCAATCTCCGGGTCATTGAGTAGGTCGGAAGGGACCTCCTTCGTATTAGAATTGATTTCCGTCAGGAAACGGAGCCACAATACCATCATACGCTTGTCGGCAATGGAATGAGGAGTGAACTTGGGAAGTTCTATAAAGGTGAAATGCAAGCCTTCTATCACCTTATTATTATCCTTGTCATGCACGATGCGATAGTTGTGGATGAAATCGGGAGTATCATGCACAAAGATATCATTCACAAGATTCAGGGAATATACAGGTTGCAGTTCACTGTATTTTCCTCCCTTTTTAGCCTGACTCACATAGAGCTTGGATGCATTGAACAGTACTCGCTGCTGGAATGCGTCAGACCATTCCATCTGCATTTCCACACAGAACTTCCTGCCTCTGGCATCTGTGCAGAGTACATCCACTATGGTATTCTTGCCCCCTTCGAGCTGGGGCACAAGTTCTGTAGGCAAATACTTGATTTCGTGTATCTGCTCTTCTTCGTTGAGTGGCAGGAGTGCGTTCAGAAGGCTAATCAGTCTTTTAGGATGATTGCCGAATATCTTCTTGAACGTAAGGTCTGCCTTAGGGTCTAAGTACTTCATAACCATCTGTTTTAAAATTCCATACGGCAAAGTTACGACTTTATTTTCAAACTAGCAAGCTTTTGAAGATATTTTTCCTCTCTTTTCCTTGCCAACATCAAATTAATCCCCTTCCACCTGCCAGTCGAGTACATATATTCCTTGCGCTCTATCATATTTCCAATCGTATATTAGCCAATAAAAAATGCATTGCGCTGCAAATTTACGAAACTTTTCTTAGAAATTTGCATTGCGCTGCAAATTTCTTCCGATTTTAGGCATTTTTTGCAGTGCACTGCATTTTTGTAACTACTCAGCACCCCTATGGGCATGAGTAATCGTCTTA
>UMFK01036350.1_pt1 | contig 20578 bp, 20 predicted proteins | sample 1964981 | NCBI WGS metagenome assembly UMFK01 (sample SAMEA4836043, study PRJEB28245) | human gut metagenome | biome: gut microbiome; material: fecal sample | place: Denmark | collected 2008
AAAAGTTAACCCCTTCAATTGTGAATATAACATTGTTTTTTTTTAATGTCAATAATGTAGCAAATAAAATATAAAATTAAGTTATTACATATTGATATAATAAATCAAATGTGATATATATTTTATATAGTAATATAAAAATAAAGGAGGTGTAAAAAAATGAATATTAAGAAAAAAATATCTTTTTTTGCACTATTTTTAATATCAAGTTTTTTTATAGTGAGTGAGGTAAAAGGCTATGATAATTATGGATTATATGGTGGCGGTAATAACCAACTTATTAATATGAAAGATGTTAGAGGATCATCATGGGAATTTTCTGAGTCTGGAATTGGTTTTAGAGTGACATTTACAAATGAAACGGGTGTAAAGATTTCTGGCTCAAAAATAGTTGATTATTATCCTAAAGGAACTAATGTTTATTTTGTACCATCTAATAATACGACAAATGGAAAATACAAATTTTCAACATCAAGCGAAAGTATTAATGTTATTAAAAATTTTAATTTTGACGTTAATGGATGTAGTAATAGTCTAAACTGTAATAAAGAATTTATTAATACATGGAGAAATAAAATAGTAAATAATACATTTATGAAAACTCTTTTATCAAATGCTGGAATAACTAATCCACCAAATACTGTTTATATAGTTGTGGAAAAATTATATACAATACTTGTTGTTAAACAAAATAGAAGCGTATGTAATACTACAAATTGTCAAAATTTAAAGGAGGACAAATGTAAGAAATTAACTACTGATTCTGATGGTACTTTAGATTCTGTCGCTTTTAATGGATGTAAAAGGGATATGGTTATATATAATATAAATGATATACAAACTTCATACAGAGGCACTGCATCTGAAATTGCAAAAATTATTGATACTGAAAGATTAAAGAATAAAGATGTATATAATAATCTTTGGCTTTCAGTCGATATGAAAAATGAACTCGGAACAGGATTTGATATAGAAAAAACTAATGATATTTATGGATTTGAACAATTAAAAAAAGATGGTTTTAAGCGAGAAAATTTTTATGCTGCTAAGCCCACGTGGAAATTAAATTGGAGTGATATATATAATAATTCATATGCAAATGGATTATTTATAATTAAAGCAAGTGTGAGTAATGGTTGTAATACCAAGACTGATGCAGATCGTCTGGGACTTGATTGGGATTTCTCATCTAATACATGTTGTAAGGAAGGTACTTATTATAAACATGCTGTTGGAGATAAAAAGAATGGTGCCTGTTGTCCTAATAGCACAGATGAATATGATAAATTGTCCCAAAGGTGTGTGACTAAAGGAACATGTACAAAGGATAACCATAATCGATTGAATAAAGATTGGAATTCTAAAAAAAATGTTTGTTGTAATGTAGGGGAATTATTTAATGGAACAGATTGTACTACAAAAACTGCTCCTACTGTTTCTGGAATAAAAACAGTATATAATTTTACTACTATTAATAGCATTAAAACTTGCACATCAAATGGCGTTAATAGTTTAATTTCTAATTTTGTAAAAAAAAGTGCTTCTAAAACCCAAAATGGAAAAAATGTAAAAATAAATCCAAAAGAAGCGGATTTCCTTCTTTATAATAATAAATACAAGGTAATATTTAACAAAGAAACATTATATTGTAATGAAAAATTAGAAACACAATTTGATGGATTTACAAAAAATTTTGGTAACTTGTTTAGCGGGAAATTTATTTTATTAAAAGAATTACCTACTATAAGTAAAACGGTTTCTTGTTATATAGTTGATCCAAATGCTGGTACAAGTAATGGTAAGAATAGTGTGGGAGCTTCTTATGTAAATAAAGTTTCAAAAATAGGAATTAATTTTAATTTTTTGGGTGGAAAATATAATTATAAATATTTATTTAAAAGCCCTACTGCAACAACTCCAGATGGTGTAAAAACAGAAGTAGGTACAACTTCCTACAACGTGAAGTATACAAAATTTTCTGCAACAATAAATTACCAATTTTCTGAAATAAGTATTAACAATAAATCTGTAGAAAATAAAAATATTAATATTTTGACAGCAAAAAATCTTAATTCAATATCAACTATTATGCAAGAAAATAAAACATATAAAACAATAGATTCTTTGAGCATTCAAATTCCAACAGATATTCCAACTGGAACTTACACAAATTCCATTTCATTAACTAATTTAGATAATGCTTTAGAAAAAATTAAGAATCAAGATCCAAGCCATTATTCTTTTGCCAAGTCAAATCCAAATGGTAATTGTATATTTAAATATACTATAAAAGGTACAGATATAGATAATTGTGGTGAAAAATATAGGAGCGCTATAAAAACACCTATAAGTGCATCATTTGGTGTTAGCTATACAGGAAAATTCGATTCTAAGACAAAGGAATGCAATTTCACTATAACGCTTTCCTCTTCTTCTGCTAATTTAATGACGCAAGACCTTTGCAAATCATATAAAACACTTCCCGGAGTAAGTGGGATTCCACAAGTTAGTTTCAATTCAGCATCGAATACTACTGAAATATATTTTAAAAACGAAAGTGTCAGTGGAGACCCAACAAAATCATGTAAATTTAATATAAATATTAAAGATTATGAATTGGTATTTAGACCAATAAGTTTGTCCGATCCATTTCCGGGATTTAACGGTAAAGGAAGAACTCCAAACTCTAAAGTATGGACTACAAGTAACATTGATACTTATATAAAGAAACGACAGGATGCATATACAAAAAAACCATTATACTCAGTAACATTAACTCCTAGTCAAATAATAAATATAAGAAAATATAATAAAACACATAAATATGATGATTTTAATTTAAAATGTGTTGGCTTTAAATTGGTCAATGGTAAATTAACAGAAACAGGTAAAGCTTGTTATAGTGGCTTTATAAGAACATATTTAAACACCAATAAGTCTGTATGTGCCAATACAAATGATCAAAGTGAAGCAAAATTTAATTCATGTGCAGATTATAGTAAAAGACAATAAAAGGTAAATTTGTGTAAAAATTGCCTTTTTTTTGTTAAACAACTTTTTTTTAAATATAAAATAGGCTATAATAATAAAGAATAATACAAGAGTATACTACGAAAGGAATGATATCTATAATGAAAAAAATAATATTTATGTTTGTTTTATTATTTGCTCCATTAATTGTAAAAGCTGAATGTAGTACTGATGAAGTAATAAGATTAAAATCATTAGCTTCTAAAATATCAATAACTTATGATTATACAGAGAAGAATGGCTATATTTCTTTTTCAGCTACGTTTCATAATGTTCATAAAGATTTAAAGTTAATAGATGTTACTAATAAAGAATATTCATCAAATGAAGAATTTTCTGATGTGAAAATAGATAATCTAAACTTTAGTGGTACTTATTATGTTAATATCGTTTCAAAATTACAAAATTGTAAAAACGAATTAATGTTAAAAAAATATTATACTATTCCATATTATAATTCATATTCTTCAGATGAATTATGTAAAGGAAATGAAACAAAAACAGTATGTCAAAAATGGACTAATACAAGTTCTATTACATATGAACAATTTAAAAAAGCATTAGAAGAAAAAAAAGGCACTGATACAAAAACATCAGAAGATGACCAAAAAAGTACAAAACCAAGCATAATAACAGAATTATTTGTTAAATATTACTATATCTTGTTTGGTGGAATTATAGTTATCTCTTTAACGCTTATAATTGTTATAAATAAGAAAAATAGCTTTGATTTTAATACATAAAAAAATAAAAATGGATTGGAAGTGATTAATATAAAAAGGAAATTACTATTAATTTTATTAATTCTTTTAATAAACATTACATCATCTTTTTCAGCTTTAGCTTATGATTCAGGTGTTATTGGTGGCTCAGATTCGAATGTAAATGGTGCAACAACAGTAAACAAAGAAAAAGGATTAATAATAAATTTTGATGAATCACCTACGATAAGAGTTACCGCTGTTGATAAAAATGGTGAAAAATACAAAAACTCATATTCAGTTGATTATTATACAAAGAAATTAAGTTCAGATAAATATTATACTGGATATAAAACAAATGATAATAGAACTACAACTTCATTAAAATTAAAGAAAGAAATTGCATCATTCTTTGATCTTAGTACAACAGATACATATACAAATGGTGATGTTGCTTCAAAAATAAAATCAACATTAGAAACAAAAACTAATAAAGAAATGTTAGAGTTTTTCAAAAATGATTTAAATATATCAGAAAGTGAAGTAACAAATGCTATAAAAAATAAAAATCTTTTCTTAATTATAGAACCAGTTTTTCAAATATATGATGGTTCAAAATATGTAACAGGAACATCATCAGAAATAATAAAATACTTATATACACTAAAAGATAAAGGTACATATCTATATAATATACATTATGGTGGTACATTAGAATTAATGGGTAAAGGCTTAGATATATATTCATCTAAAGAACTTGACTATATCAAAACTAAAGACTTTAAGAAAAATTTAAACTCTGCTTCAAGAAAGGTTATTACAGAATGGACACAAGAAACAGCAAACACTATGCAAGCTTCTAGTAATGCATACGGAATGCTTATATATTATGTTGGGGATATGATTACACCACCCCCAGATAATCCATCTGGCGACTATTATATTTGTACAAGTCTACAAAAAGCATGTTTAAATAATAGTGAAATTCAGATGGATGGTATAGTATTCGCGAGAAATTCAGCTAAAGTGTCAGACGAAATATCAGATGATAATTGCATATACAATAATACTAAATATCAATATCCAGGTACTAACTCATACTGTACAATAAAAATGTCTACAACAATGTCAAATGTTTTAAATAAATTAAATAGTGTAAAATTAGGTCAATTTGTAGGTGTAACCTCAAAACCATCAGTTCTTGCTGTATGGCAGTGCTTTTCTAAAACTGAAGAAGAAAGAAATACAATCATAAAATCATTAAATGAAAACAAAATGCCGGATATAAAATATAGCTTTTTAGGAAGTAATTATACATATAAAAATACTACAATTAATACTTTATACGAATCAAATACAGAAGATAAAACAGATTATAATGATAACTACTATAAAGTAACTAAGACAATACGCTATGGATATAATTATGAATCTAAATATTTAAATAAATGGGTAGATAAAGAAAGTGGAAAAGGTTCTGGAAACAGTATAACAAAACCAATTAGTACAAATGAGTATTCTATAAATAAAAGAGATATTAACTTTGAAGTACCATTTAATAAATTAATAATTGGAGAAAATGAAGTAAATATAACACTTGATTTAAGTTCTAATACATTAAGTAATTATTTAAAACAGTTAGGAGAGCAAAATACTGTTAATAAAACAATTAATAATAAAAAAATAACTTTTTATAATACAAATAGTTTTTATGGAAATAGCACCTATAAATGTCCAGTGAATGTAAATGTTACAGATGAAGATAAAATATATGATTTAGTATTTAGACCAATCGATTTATCAAATCCATTTCCTGGTATGACTGGTGAAGGAAGAACTCCAGGAAAAAATTGGACAAGTGAATTAGTGGGTAAATACATAACCTCAAGACAAGATGTGTATAATAAAACACCATTATATTCAGTAACATTAACACCTTCAATAATTAAAGAAATAAGAAAATATAATAAAAATAATGATTATGGAAATGTATCAACATTACAGTGTGATGATACTGGAAATTCTTGTTATAGTACATTTTTAAGAAATAATTTTGAAAAAATAGTAAACATTAATAAATCATTGTGTTATAATAAAGATAATATGACATCCTCTGAATTTGATAGTTGCGTTGTCTATGAAAACAGAAAGTAGGTGTTAAATAGTGAGAGAATCTTTCTGGGGGGTATTTATAATATCTGTTGGTGTAATACTGATAGGTTTTATATATTTCTTCCAAAATGTAACAAATACTGATGAGCATAATTATACATTAATAAAAGAAACAACAGAAAATGCGATGTTAGATGCTTTCGACCTTGCTGAATATAGAGCAACAGGCACAGTAAAAATTAACAGAGAAAAATTCGTTGAAAATTTTATTAGAAGATTTGCTGAAAATGCTCAATTATCAAATACCTATGAAATAAATTTTTATGACATAGTAGAAACACCTCCAAAAGTAAGTCTAGAAGTAAAATCAAAACAAGGTGGCGTTGTTTCTAATCAGAATGTAGAATTTGACATAACAAATAGGTTAGACGCAATATTAGAAATGGATGAAAATAAGTAATAAAAAGGAGAGAATAATATGAATAATTTTATGAGAAATTTAAAAAAATTTTTTACAAACAAAAACACAGTAACCATATTAGGAGTTATTGCTATAGTTGCAATCCTATACTTTGGTTACACATATCAAATAAACAAACAAGTAAAACCAACAAGAGTTCCAGTTGCTAATACAACTATTCAACCAAGAACAAAAATAACAACAGAAATGATTAAGTATATAGAAGTTCCAGGAAATACTTTATCTTCAAACGTAATGTTAAATACTGACGAAATAACAAAATTATATTCAAATTATAATACAGTTATACCAGAAGGAAGTATTTTTTATACAGACGTACTTACAACAAAAGAACAAATGCCAGATTCAGCTTTCGTTGATGTAGAAGAAGGAGATATCCCATATCAATTTGCTGTTAATATGGAAACGACTTATGGAAACTCAATTTTTCCAGGAAATCAAATAGACTTATATATGAAAGCAACTAATGATAAAGGCGAAATCATGGTAGGAAAATTCTTAGAAAACGTAAAAGTTTTAGCTGTAAAAGATGCATCAGGACAACACGTTTTTGAAAACAGTGCTGAAAATAGAACACCTGCATATATAATATTTGGTGTAAAATATGACGTAAATATATTATTATTAAAAGCAAAATATTTAACAGAAGTAGAAGTTTTCCCTGTTCCACATGGTGCATGGGTAGGAACTGAAGGACAAATTCAAGTAAGCTCAGAAGAATTAAAGAATTATATCAACGAGAAAACTGTAATGCTATCTGATTCACAATTACAACAAACTGAAAATAATACAAATACAGATAATAACACAGAGGAACAAAATGGATAACAATATGTTTTCCCAAATTGATTTTGGCCCTATTACAGAATATCTAAATGACGATGACGTTACAGATATTTCATATAGTAATGGTGGACAAGTTTGGATAAAAACATTATCAAAAGGAATATTTAGGGTAGATAGACCTCAGATAAATAATGCGTTAATGGAAAAATTAGCATTCCAATGTGCGAATGTAATGGGGAAAGCGTTTAATGCCGCTCACCCCTTCCTAGATGCTGAGGGTGCTGAACTTCGTTTAAACTTTGTACATGATTCGATTGCAAAAAATGGAATCGCATGTGTTATACGTAAAACACCTGCCAAAATTCGTTTGGAAAAAGATAAAATAATAAAAGATAAATACATTTCAATTGAAATACATGATTTTTTAGTGAAATGTGTTGAAGGTCATGCAAATATAATAGTTTGTGGTGAAACTGGTAGTGGTAAAACAGAATTTGTAAAATATTTAGGTTCAAAAATAAAAGAAAATGAAAAAATTATAACAGTTGAAGATACACTAGAACTTCATCTAGATCGTATATTTCCAACTAGAGATATTGTTGCAATGAAAACAAACAATATTGCTTCATATTCTGATGTTTTAGTAACTTGTATGAGACAAAACCCTAAATGGATATTACTTTCCGAAGTCAGAAGTGCAGAAGCAGTAATGGCAATACGTAACTCAATATCATCAGGACACTATATTTTATCAACAATACATGCTGATAAAGCAGAATCAATTCCAAACCGTATGTATAGCTTGCTAGAAACAAATCAAGATATTGAACAATTTTTAAAATCAATTTATAGATATGTACAAATAGGTGTATATATAAGAGGTTACCAAGATAAAGTAAGTAAGAGATTCGTTCGTGAAATTGCTGGAGTAACAGAGTTTTATGTTGACGAAAACAACAATGCAAAATTCAATAATATTTATTTAAAAGGTATAGATGGAAAAGTAACAAAAAATAACCCTACAAAATATTTGTTGGATTATTTATCAGCACAAGGTGTAATATTAGATCCTTATTGCATTTGTCCACCATCACCATTTAAAGATGGTAGTGTTGAAAATGCTGTTCAAAGCAATAATATGGACGCTAGTAAAACTCCTATTCAACCAAATTTAAACGTTCCAATATCTCAAAATTCAAATGAAGAAAATATAGAAATTTTATTCTAAAAGGAGGTTAAATAATGGAAAAAATAATATTTATTCTAGTAGGTGTAATAGCAGTTTTTATTGTAACCTATAGAAAAAAGTCTGGCGAAAATGTATATAAATTTTTTGCAAAACAGGTAGGTAGTGTATATAACAAATATGCGCCATATTCATTTAAAGAAGTTAGACAAAAAGTTAAAGAACTAGGTCAAGAATATACAGTTAAACAATATACTTTACAAATAACAGTATTTGCAGCTGCGGCAGGAATTCTTACTTATTTATATTTTTATAATATAATTATTTCAATAATCTATGCGATAGCTTCAATAATGGTAGTACCTTATTTAACTTATTTAAGATGTAAAAGAGTATATAGTGAATTCATATTTGAACAAGTTCAAGTGTATTGTACAAATACAATAATGGAATTTGCAACCACTCAAAGCTTCGTAAAAGCAATAGAGGGTGTTTACAGTTCAGGAGTACTAGAAGATCCTTTTAAAAGTGATGTAAAAGTAATGATAGATATGGCTTATGAAAACGGTACAATTGAACAATCAATTGAATATTTAAATAATAAATATGATTATTATGTAATAAAAAATATGCATCAATTGTTCTTACAAATTACTAATGAAGGTTCAAAAGATGCTGGACAATCACTTGAAAATATGTCACTTGACATAGATATGCTTGTTGAAGGTGTTTATAGAGATAGAATTGATAGAGCAAACTTTCATAAGAAATTTTTACAATTTGGTATAATGTTATATTTAATGGTTATGCTAGTTCAATTCTTACTTGGAATAGATACATATATATCAATGTTAAGTGATATAACAACAAATATTTTGTTACACGCAATAATACTTGTTAATACTTACTTTATATTAAATGGTGAAAAATACTATAATGAGAATGTAGGTGCTGAATAATGGGATTTTTATTTATATTAATTGGAGTAATATTAATCGCCATTTTGATGGTAAATAGATTCTTAGATGGTAAAAAATTTATAAGTGAAGTAGAACCATATTTTAAATTTTTAATGGAAGATGATTATGAATTTTTATTAAGCGTAAGATATGGAAATAAATATGATTTAAAGAAAAAATTCAATGAAAGAATAATGAGTGCATTATTCATACTTGTAGCTTTAATAATTGTATTTTTACCTAAAATGAATATATTATTTATAATAGTAGCATTCATTGGTGCATTCTTTGTTTATAAAATTCAATATAATCAATTGAAAGGATTTTATAAAAAACATTTATATAAAATTGACTTAATGCTTCCATATTATTTAAAGAGTTTGGAAATTTTAATTCAACATTATACTGTACCAGTTGCTCTTAGAAAGAGTATAGCAGTAGCACCTGATATATTTAAATCAGGACTTGAGAAACTAGTTTCTAAAATCGAAGCTGGTGATTCTAGCGTAGATCCATATATGGATTTTGCAAAAGATTATCCAGTTAGAGATTCAATGAGAATGATGCGTTTGTTATATCGTTTAAGTTTAGGTTCACAAGAAAATAAACAAGAACAATTATTAATGTTTTCTAGAACTATTTCTTCACTTCAAAATAAAGCACGTGAAGAGAAATATAAAAATCGTCTAGAAACTATGGAAAAGAAAACAATGACAATGTTAATGGGTACAGGAGCAGGTATAATAGCGTTATTATTACTTTCTTTAATGAGTATGATGACAGTAGGTATGTAATATTTTAGATAGAAGATTTTCGCTTATATGTGTAAAATCTTTTTTTATAGATATTAAATAAAAAAAGTTATTGATGAGAATTGGAAAAATATTTCCAATTCTTATGAAGTCCCGCAGGTTTTGGAAAAATATTTCCAAAACTAAAAAAATTATAACTACAAATTATAATTTTTTTATTAAAGAATGTACATTAGTAGTAGTTTTTATATTTTTAGTATACATAATAGGATAACTGTATAACATCTTATATCCATTATAATCTCTAAGCATTTCTAAATCATTAAGATTGTCACCAACAGTAATAATTTCACTATAATTATTTTCAATTTTTTTTATTGCAGTACTTTTATTACAATGTTTTTTTATAAAAATAAATTTTAAAAATAATTTATATAATTTACTTATTTTCATTGAAGAATCACTACTAACTAAACTTTTAATTTCATCTAGAGAATCAAATAAATTAGTTATTAATTGTAATTCAATAATTGTATCAGTATTTGGTATTTTAAATTCATTAAAATTTTTATACTTATTATTTAATATTTTATGTAATTCTTTAATTATTTCTTCTTCAATTATTTCAGCACTTAATACATTATCATTACCATCTAGTGTTAAAGCACCATCATTAGTTATTAAATAATCATATTTTATATTATATTTATCAATTTCTTTTTTTATAGAATAATAATCTCTTCCAGTAGCAATTGAGAAATGATTTCCTTTTTTTCTAAATTCATTAATTGCCTCAATATTTACCATTAAATTCTTTATATCAGATTTTAATGTACCATCATAATCACTAACTAATAGTTTCATTATGCACCTCCAAAATTAGATTTATTATACAATAATTTATGTAAAAAACAATATTTATGAATTAAATAAATATTGTTACAAATAATAATAATGTTCTCTTTTACACAAAAAAAGTGTAAAAGAGGTGTATTTCTATTGAAATGAAATTATGTGTATGTTATAATTTTCTTAGAGTAACGGAAGGTGGTGATAGGATGAAAGAATCAGCAGGAGAAGCAAATATGACTGTAATCACTATCGTTTTAATTGGGTTGGTTGCAGCAGCAGGAGCAATTATAATCCCAAATTTATTAAATGGAATGGCAAAGAAAGCTTGTTGTAACTCATATGGTGGCACATGGGAAAGTAATGCATGTAAGACAACCGATGCAAAAGGTACTAAAACGACTGTGGAAGCATCTAATTATTGGGATGATTCCAATAAAAAATGTGCAGCTGGAGTTGGCTAGGAATCAATAATTATTTAAAGTCATGTATATGACTTTTTTCTTTACATTTAATAATATATAATTTTAAATACTCATTTACTTTAAATATAAAATATGCTAAAATTAAATAGAATACGAGGTTGATATCATATGAATCAAAGCGTTAGCTATACATATTTGTTAAACATAATAATCATATTTATTTTAGTGGCCTTTATGGTATTAATGGGAACATTAAGTTATACAAAAGCTTTTAGAGTTAATAGTAAAATAGCTAATGCTATTGAAATATGTGAAGGTGATAATAGTTGTTCACAAGCTGAAATAAATAGAATTATAAATAATTATGGATATCAAAAAAGAATAACTTCATGTCCTAAAAAAAGTAATAAAGCAGGTACACTTAAAAATGGATATTGCATATATAAATTTGACGATGATAGTAAACACTATTCATATGGAGTTTTAACATATATGTATATAGATATCCCTGTAATAAGTGATGTATTAAAAATACCAGTATATTCGAGAACTGATAGAATATATAAATTTAATTAAAAAGAGGTGTTAAAATGAGAGGCGCAATTGGAAATGCAATGGTTATGAATATAGTAATTACTTTTATAATTTTAACAACTGCTTTTTTAGTTAGTTCAATTTCATATAGTAAAGCATTTAAAGTTAAAACAAAAATAATTGATATCATTGAGAAATATGATGGAGATTTTAATAAAACAAGTGGCAACGAAAGTGTAATAACAAGTGAGATTAATCAGTTTTTAGGACAAACAGGTTATAGAACAACAAGTGCTACAGCAAAAGGTAATTGTAATAAATATGTAGATAGTTCAAAAGAAACTTTAATGGGCACAACATCTTCATATGATATATGTATAATTCAAAAAAATAATAATAGTTCTACTTATCATGGGCCATACTATAAAGTAGTAGTATATATGTATTTTGATTTTCCAATAATTGGTGATATGATCAAAATACCAGTAAGTGGAGAAACTAGATCTTTTTTCAAAGACGTAAAAGAATAAAAATTGGAAAGGTGATAGCATGAACGTAATAATTGCTAATAGACAAAAGGATAAATTAAATAATTTAAATATCGAAGTTATAAAAAGATTAGATGGAGAATTCGATGTAAATGAAATAATATCTTCATTTAAAAATATATTTTATAACAAAATGATATTAGATATAACAGCACTTAAAAATTACACAGATATAAATACAATCCAAAAATTATCAATGTCACTTGAAATGGATAAACTTATATTATTATTAGAAGAAGGAAATGAAGTAACCTCACCATCTTTCCTATCTAAATTAATTTCAATTGGAATATATAATTTTACAACGAATCAAGAAGGAATAATGTATTTATATAATAATCCAAATACTTATCGTGATGTTGCTCAATACCATCACATAGTAGAACCAGAAGTAAAAACAGTTGTTAAAACAGTAGAAGTTCCAGTAGCAGTAGCTGGCCCTGTACAATATGTACAACAACAACCAGTTCAAATGGGATCAATAGTACTTGGAATTAAATCAGTTACACAAGGTGCAGGTTCAACAACACTTGCATATATGATGAAAAAAGTAATAGAAAAATATAAAGATGTTGTTTGCATCGAAGTAGATAAAACAGAATTTAGATATTTCAATGATAAGTCATTAATATCAGCTACCAGCAATAACATAGGAAATGTTGTAAGAGAACATAATAATAAACCAGTAATTATTGTTGATATAAATAACAGTAGTGTTGCAGAAGGATTATGTGATAAAGTAATTTACTTACTAGAACCTTCAACGATAAAATTAAACAAACTTATAACACTAAAACCAAGTGCATTAAGAGACTTAAAAAATAAAAATGTTGTTCTAGTAAAAAGCCCTTTAAATCCAAAAGACATAAAAGAACTTGCTTACGAAGCAAATATAAATATATTCTTTAATTTACCACTACTTGATGAAAGAATACAAAACCCAGAGATAGAAGCTTTGTTAAGAAAGTTAAATATAATATAAAATACATTCAAAATGTATTTTTTTTATAAAAAAATACCAAAACACAAACTTTTGTATGCATTGACAAATACATTTTTTTTTGAGAAAATATACGTGAATAAAAGTGAGGTGTAATTATGTATGAAGATAGAATTTTGTTAACACCACAAGATATACTAGAAAAAGAATTTAAAATGGATACAAGAGGTTATAGACCACAAGAAGTAGATAAATTCTTAGATGTTATAATGCGTGATTACGATGAAATGACTAACATAATAAGAGGGCTAGAACGTGAAAAAGAAAAACTTACAGATGACAATATAAAACTTAAACAAGAAATAAGAATGTTAAATTCAAAACTTGAAGTTATAAAAGACAATGATATTTATTCAAAACCAGTAAACAATTCAGATTTGCTTAGAAGAATATCAAAATTAGAAGAAATTATTTATGGAAAATAAATCTTGACAAACGCTGTATCTAATATGATATAGAGGAAAGTCCATGCTCGCACTGTTCTGAGATGACAGTAGTGATTGTGCACAGGGAAAAAATAACCTGTGGTAGCATTTTGCTAACGGCACCGAACTGACCTAAGTCTTTATGATATGGTCATGGGTAGGTATAAAGTGCCATAGTGACGATACTTGCTAGAAATAGTAAGAGTGGAACGCGGTAAACCCCACAAGCGAGAAACCCAAAATATGGTAGGGGAGCTTTGATGAGATAAATGAATTAAGTCAAGGACTGGTAACAGTAGATAAATGTTTGTCGCCTATATAATAGGTACAGAACATGGCTTATAAGATTTATTTTTTTTTAGAAGGTGAACAAATGAAAGAAATAGGAGAAAAGTTAAAAGCAACAAGAGAAGAAATAGGAATTAGCAAAGAAGAAGTATGTGAAGACTTAAAATTAGATATGAAACAACTTGATCAACTAGAAGAAGGCGATATGCAAGCATTCCCGGATATATTATCACTTAAATATCTAATAAGAGATTACGCAAAATATTTAGGTTTAGATAAAGATGATTTGGTAGACGAATTTAATGAATTTTTATTTGATTATACTTCAAAAATATCATTAGAAGATATAAAACAAGCAAAAAAAGAAATCCAAAAAGATGAACTAGATAAAATACAATCACCATATACAATAGAAAGAAAAAATAAAATATTAATACCACAAATAACGATATACATATTAGCAAGTATAGTAATAATACTACTTGCTTATGTTATATATAATTTAATTAAAGGTGATAAACCAAAAGATTCAACAATAATTACAATGAATAGTGTAAGTTATGAGGTGATTAAATGAATTTACCTAATAAAATAACAATTTCAAGATTAGTTTTATCTTTTATATTAATAGTATTGCTAATATTTCCTTTTGACACCATAGGTGTAACATTACCAAAACTATTTATAAATGAAACATTAGTAGTAGATATTAAATATTTCATTGCAGGTGGTTTATTTATAATAGCTTCCGTTTCTGATTTTTTAGATGGATACATAGCACGTAAATATAATATGGTTACTGACTTAGGAAAAATGCTTGATGCAATAGCAGATAAAATATTAGTAAATGGAGTATTAATCTTATTAGCAACTAGTGGTTTTATTCATCCTATAATACCTGTTGTAATAGTATCAAGAGATACAATCGTAGACATAATAAAAATGGTAGCAGGTAGTAAAGGAAATGTTGTAGGAGCAAGCGTACTTGGAAAAATAAAAACAATATTAATGATGTGTGGAATTACACTAACACTATTTTATAATTTACCATTTGAATTAATAAATATAAAAGTTTCAAACATACTACTTACTTTAGCATGTATCATGTCAGTGATTTCTGCAGTACAATATTATAATTTAAATAAAAAATATATAAAAGAAAATTGAATTTGTTCAATTTTTTCCTAAATTGAAATTTGAACCGCACCACAAAGGTGTGGTTTTTTGATACAATAAAAGAGCCCACCCAGCCAGGAGGACTCATATATGAATTATACCCAATTAACAGAAAAAAAGAAAGATAGACATAACAGAAAAACATAAAATATTTATCGAGTATCTATATACACATTATGATCGAAGAAATAGTTCAATAGAAGTATGTATATTTATGTTTAAAAAAAGATACCGAGGCATTAAATGCCCATCGATTAAACAAGTTTATAATTGGATTAATGAAGGAAAAATAAATATTAATAAAAATGATATGTGTTATAAAAGAAGAAAAAATAAAATAAAAGGTGGGATGATGACACATACCAAATGGAATTTAGATAATAAAACAGTATTACCAATTAGTTTAAGACCAAAATATATAAATAAAAGAGATGAACCAGGACATTTAGAAATAGATTCAATATTAGGAAAAAAGAACGAACAAGACTCATTAATATCAATTGTAGATAGGTGTACAAGAAGGTTATGGTTAATAAAATCAAATTATAAAAATGAATACTATACGGCAAATCTTATATATAACTATATAATAAAAAATGATATAGATGTAAAATCAATAACAGTAGATAACGGATTAGAATTTCAAGCATTAGGTATAACAGCCAAGAAATTAGGAGTTAAGCTTTATAAATGTGATCCATATTGTTCATTTCAAAGAGGAACTAATGAAAGAACAAATGCATTAGTGAGAAGATATATACCTAAAGGAGAATCGATGAAGTTAAAACCACAAATATATTTAGATGATATTTGTTTTAATATAAATAGTATGCCTAGGAAAATATTTGACTATAAATGTGTTTATGATGTAGAATTAAATTATTACAAATAATGGTGCGGTTGAAATTACAAAAAAGAAGAAAATTGAATTTGTTCAATTTTTTTTATACAAATCTATTTAGAATTTAAAAAAACACTTATATAAATTTAAAAAATAGATAAAAATATATTTGAATTTTTCACGAACAAATGTTTGAAAAAACTATTGACAAAACAAAAAAACTATTATACAATGATACTGTAAGTTAGGAGGAAACAAAATGACTAAAACAACTAATGATAAAACATTAGATCAAGTATTATTAGATATAGAAAAACAATTTGGAAAAGGCTCTATAATGAAACTTGGAAGTAATGAACATAGAGAAATAGATGTTGTACCTAGTGGTTCAATTTCACTAGATGTTGCTCTTGGAATAGGAGGGTATCCAAAGGGAAGAATTATTGAAATATATGGACCTGAATCAAGTGGTAAAACAACATTTGCACTTCATGCAATAGCTGAAATACAAAAACAAGGCGGAAAAGCTGCTTTTATAGATGCTGAACACTCTTTAGATCCAAACTATGCTTCAAAGTTGGGAGTAAATATAAATGAGTTATTATTATCACAACCAGACAATGGAGAACAAGCATTAGAAATTTGTGAAGCTCTAGTAAGAAGTGGTGCAATTGGAATAATAGTTATCGATTCAGTTGCGGCGTTAGTACCACAAGCTGAAATAGAAGGCGAAATGGGAGATTCACATGTTGGATTACAAGCAAGACTAATGAGTCAAGCATTAAGAAAATTATCAGGAATTATAAACAAAACAAATACAGTAGCGATTTTTATAAATCAATTAAGAGAAAAAGTTGGTGTTATGTTTGGTAATCCTGAAGTAACTCCAGGTGGAAGAGCACTTAAATTTTATTCTTCAATAAGACTTGAAATTAGAAGATCAGAACAATTAAAATCAGGTTCAGATGTTATTGGTAATAAAACAAGTATTAAAGTAGTAAAAAATAAAATGGCTCCACCATTTAAAACTTGCTCTGTTGATATTATGTATGGTGAAGGTATATCTGCAGAAGGTGAATTAGTAGATTTAGCTTCAGAAGCTGCAATAGTAGAAAAAAGTGGCGCATGGTATTCATATAATGGAGAAAAAATTGGACAAGGTAAAGAAAATGTTAAAGAATTATTAAAAAAAGATAAAAAACTAAAAGATGAAATAATGAAAAAAGTAAGAGAACATTATGGACTTGTAAAAACTAAAGAAACTAAAAGTGAATAGTTAAAAATTAAAAGAAAGTAGGTATCTTTCTTTTAAAACATATTAATAATATTATTACATTAAAATATAGATTAAGTATCAAAAAAATATATTAAACAATATTTACGAAAGTGGTTGACATTTAATCTTATTTGTGTATAATATTAAATGATTGGTATCCAGAAAACTTTCGAAGCTCTGGGTCAATTTTTTTTTGGAGGCAAAATGAAAGAACATAAAAGCAACCAAGAATTGTTAGAATATATACAATCCAAAGGTGTTAAAGTAAAAAATAGAAAAAAAGCGTTAGAACATTTCGAAAAATATACATATTATTCTATTATTAATACTTACAAGGATGTATTTAAAAAAAATGGTAATTATATAAAGGGTGTTACTTACGAGGAGATTTTTGCATTATATAAATTTGATAAAGAATTAAAAATAATTTTTTTAAAATATGCTTTGGAAATAGAGACAATTATAAAATCTCTTTTATCTAATACTATATCAAAAAAGTACGGTATAGAAGAATATTTAGAATATAATTGCTTTGATAGTAATGTGGATAAATCTCTAATTGATAATTTAAAAACTCAAATTAATCAAGAAATATCAAAAAATTACAAAAAACATTCTGCAATAACACATTATAAAGATAAATATGGTTTTATCCCGCCATACGTAATTGTAAAAGTTATAACACTTGGCGAAGTAAGTCGATATTATGGAATTTTGAAACAAGAAGATAGACAAAAAATAAGTCGATATTTCAAATTGTCAGATAAGTTACTCAAACAAATTTTAAAAAATTTAACTTTAGCCAGAAATGATTCGGCTCATAATGATAGGCTTTATACATTCCATAGTAAATTTTTTATTAGTTATAAAAATATTGATAGGTTCTATAAAATTGAAGATGATTCTACAAATTTATACATGTTAATAAATTGTATGGGTAAACTACTGAATGATAAAGATTTCAATAAATTTGTTAAGCAAGTAAATAGTGAAATAAATAAATTAAGTAAAAAATTAAAATCAATAAGCATTAATGATATTTTGAATATAATGGGCTTTCCAAAAGAATAAACTATGTTTTTTTTGAATATAATAATAATGATTGGTATTTAAGAAACTTTCGAAGCCTTAAGTCAATTAATCCTTAACTTTTTTTACAAAAGGTTAAGGATTCTTATTTAATTTTGTAAAAGTCAGTTGATTATGTTTGTTTATGAAAATAATTAAAACGATTATTAATTTAATTATAGTTCTATATAACCATAGCGAAATCTATAATGTATTTGTAGGAAATGATATAATGGGTTAAAAAACATTATAAAAAACTAAAAGTGAATAGTTAAAAGTAAAAAAATGCACAATAATTTGAAAATATTGTGCATTTTTTATTTTGCAACATAAATTTTAAAATAAAAAATAAAGAATCCAACTTTGGTGATATTTTATTTTTTCTTGACTTATCTTTAATTAAACATTAAAATAAATATAGAGTTAAATACTCGAACATATAATGGAGGTAATATATGGATAATAATATAATTTTCTCCATTTTACTTATACTTATTGGGATTTTTTTAGGAATAATCACATTAGTTATAATTAATTATATTAAAGGAAATTCAGCTTCAAAAAAAGCAGAAAAATTATTAGAAAAAGCAAAAAAAGAAGCAGAAAAAATTAAAAAAGATTTTTTATTAGAAGCAAAAGAAGAAGAACATAAATTAAAAATAGAAATAGATAAGGAGATAAAAAATAAAAAAGCAGAACTTGGCGATTTAGAAGAAAAACTATTAATACGTGAGGGAAATATTGAAAGAAGAGATCAGACACTTCAAAATCGTGAACAGATGCTAGAAGAAAAAGAAAATAATATAATTAATAAGCAAAAGGAACTCCAAAAAGAGCAAGTAGAATTGGAAGATATTAAACAAGAACAAATTAAATTACTTGAAAGTATAGCCGGATATTCAAAAAATCAAGCAAGAGAAATGGTATTAAAAAAAGTAGAAGAAATGATGAATTTAGAAATTGCCGCATATATAAAGGATAGAGAGGCAGAAGCTAAATTAGAAGTTGATAGAAAAGCAAAAGCTATGCTTACATCAAGTATGCAGAAATACGCAGGAGATGTTGCAAGCGAACAAACTGTAACAGTAGTAACACTACCAAATGATGAAATGAAAGGTAGAATAATAGGACGTGAAGGAAGAAATATACGTACTATAGAAGCAGTAACAGGTGTTGATTTGATAATTGATGATACACCAGAAGCAATAGTTCTTTCAAGTTTTGATCCACTTAGAAGAGAAATCGCTAGATTAACATTGGAAGATTTAATAAAGGATGGCAGAATACATCCAGCACGAATAGAAGAAATTTATGACAAAGTAACAAAAGATATAAATGCTCAAATTCTTGAATATGGTGAATCTGCATTATTTGAACTTGGAATAACTAAGATGGATCCAGAATTGATAGAAATATTAGGAAAACTACACTTTAGAACTAGCTTTGGACAAAATGCATTACAACATTCAATCGAAGTTGCTCATTTAGCAGGTATACTTGCATCCGAAATAGGAGAAAATGTTTCACTTGCTAGAAGAGCAGGATTATTACATGATATAGGAAAATCAATCGATCATGAAATAGAAGGAAGTCATGTTGAGTTAGGTGTACAATTAGCTAAAAAATACAAAGAAAACGAAGTAGTAATAAATGCAATAGAATCACATCACGGTGATAAAGAACCAACAAGCATAATATCAGAATTAGTTGCAATTGCAGATACATTATCAGCATCTCGCCCTGGCGCTAGAAATGATTCTTCTGAAAACTACATTAAACGTTTACAAGAATTAGAGGGAATTGCTAAATCAATTGATGGAGTAGATAAAACATTTGCAGTACAAGCTGGACGTGAACTTAGAGTAATTGTTCAACCAGAAAAAATTGACGATTTAGGAAGTTATAAAGTAGCTCGTGATATTAAAAATAGAATAGAACAAGAATTACAGTATCCTGGTACAATAAAGGTAACAGTTATCAGAGAAACTAGAGCTATTGAAGAAGCTAAATAATATAAGTGTTAATTCACTTATATTTTTTTATCTATTAAGAAAGTTCTTTTAAATTATCAAAATGTATTTACAAACATATGTTTGTATGATAAAGTTATTATAGAAAGAAGGTGACTATCTATGAAAATA
>UMFK01049317.1_pt1 | contig 20486 bp, 17 predicted proteins | sample 1964981 | NCBI WGS metagenome assembly UMFK01 (sample SAMEA4836043, study PRJEB28245) | human gut metagenome | biome: gut microbiome; material: fecal sample | place: Denmark | collected 2008
TAGAATCAACCTTGGCTCCCTCTGTGCTTACGCCTGCTGCCTTGGCATGGCTCAGGGTAGCAACGCTGAGTGCGCCAACAAGAACCTCTCTTCCCAAAACTGCGAAGAGTGAGTAATTCTTGTTAGAGAATCGGTTGAACTTCAAGCTGTTGCGCTTGTTGAAAATTGTTTTGTACATTAAATAAAATGTTTATAAATGATTAATAATTCGAAGCCGCAAGCCTGCACGGTTTTCGGCATTCGGGGTGCAAAGGTACGGTCTTTCCTTGAAATGACAAAGTAAAATGTGATTTATTTTTATTTTAAAAAGCATTTTCTGATAGAAACATTCGCTTTTTCAGATTATTCTTGTATCTTTGCAGGTGATATGCGGTGTTAGGCGATGAATTGGCATGGCTTTTGTTGAATGCTGCTTTATTTCATTAATTAAAATATACAGAGAAAGGAAAGATAAAATGGAGAAAATCAACGTAAAAGAACTGAATGATAATGTCTTCGAGACTATTGGTAAGGAATGGATGCTGGTTTGCGCCGGCAACAAGGATAAGTTCAATATGATGACGGCTTCCTGGGGCTGCCTGGGCTGGCTCTGGAACAAGCCGGTGGCTGTGGTATTTATCCGTCCGGAACGCTACACCCACGGCATCATCGAGGAGAATGAATTCATGACCCTCTCTTTCCTCGGCAATAGCGAGGAGGCTCGAAAGATCTATAACTTCTGCGGATCCAAGAGCGGACGTGATTTCGATAAGGCAAAGGAAACAGGATTGACTCCTGTGGAAACCGATAACGGCAGCATTGCATTCGAGCAGTCACGACTCACCCTGGAATGCCGCAAACTTTATAAAGACAACATGACGGCAGAAAAGTTCCTTGATAAGGACCTGCTGCAGTGGTATGGTGCCAAGGGCGGATTCCACGATGTCTATGTCGTAGAGATTACCAATGCTTATACAAAGTAATAATTAAAATATGGCTCAAGAACAGGCAGCAATTCGTGAACGCCAGAAGACCAAGCTCAAGGAGCCGGGGCGTTACGTGGTGATGATGTTCAACGATGACTTCACACCGATGGATTTCGTGGTGGATATCCTCGAAACCATCTTCTTCAAGTCGCAGGCTGAGGCTGAAGCTATCATGCTCAAGGTTCATCACGAAGAAAAAGCCGTGGTGGGCACCTACAGCTACGACATTGCCAAGAGCAAAGTGGAAAAAACGATGGAGAAAGCCCGTACGCAGAAATATCCGCTGAAGCTCACTTATATGCCAGAATGATAGGGGGCTTTTCAAAACCCCCGATTCAAGTTTTAAATCCCGAATAAAGAAAGGAAAAGAATAGAATGGACAGTATGGGATTAACCCGATATATGAGTGTCTTGATGGACGATGCCATGAAGCAGGCCCGATTCTTCGACCACGAGTTCGTGATGCCGGAGCACATGCTCCTGTCATTGCTCCGCCAGTATGCCTTCTGCCAGGCTTTGCAGGAGGAGGGCGTGGATAGTCTCAAGATGCACGAAGACTTGGTGGGATGGCTCGCTAGACAGGAACGTGTGCCTGAAAACATCAAGTATCTGCCGGAGCCTTCGTCGCTCTTCAAGACCATGTTTGGAACGGCATGCGCCTTGGCTGCTGCCGCTGATAGAAAACTTGTGAATGTGCCTCATTTCGTGCAGGCGATGTTTGGCTTGCAGAACTCAGAAGCCGCTTACCTGTTGTGCAAGAATGTGGGCGACCGTCAGGGCGAATTCCTGGCGAGTGTGGATAGCTATTATCCGCTGGAAAATGAACCAGGTGATGAAACCCTGATGATGGGTGATGGCTACGATGAGGATGACTATGATAACGATTATGATGATGACGAAGAGGAGGGCAGAAGCCGACAGCCTCAGGATTGGCATCAGTTGGTTACCTGCATCTCTGATCAGGTGGAGGAACACAATCCGCTCATCGGCAGAGAGCAGGAACTGGATAGAACCATCCAGGTGCTCTGTCGTGCAGAGAAGAACAATCCGCTTCACATCGGTGAACCGGGCGTAGGTAAAACAGCCCTGGTTTATGGTCTTGCCAAACTCATCAACGAGAATCAGGTGCCTGATCGTCTCAAGGGAGCACGCATCTATGGCATGGACATGGGACAGATGCTTGCCGGTGCCCAGTATCGTGGCGATTTCGAAAAGCGCATCAAGATGGTGATGGAGGGAGCCGCCAAGGAAGGCAATACCATCATCTATATTGATGAAATTCATAATATGATAGGTGCAGGTCGTGGCTCTGATGGCGGACCTGATGCTTCCAATATGCTCAAGCAGTATCTGGAGGCAGGCGACATCCGATTCATCGGTTCTACCACCTACGAGGAGTTCAACCGCTACATGGCCCAGAGCAAGGGCATCGTGCGCCGCTTCCAGCAGATTGACATCAAGGAACCTACCGAGGAGGAGGCTATCAAAATCCTGGAGGGCTTGCAGTATAAATACAATAAGTTCCACAATGTAACTTATCGCAAGGATGCCCTGGAGTATGCCGTTCGTGCCAGTGCCAAATACATCAGCAACCGCTGTCTGCCTGATAAGGCCATCGACCTGATGGATGAGGCGGGTGCTTATCTGGAGGTGCATCCTGTGGAATATCGCCAGCGTTCTTACGTAACCAAGGCGATTATCCAGCAGATTCTTACCAAGGTCTGCAAGATAGATGCGGCTGCCATCAAGGATGAAAACAATGATTCCCTGGCTACGCTCCGCCAGCGCATACTCGACAAGATTTACGGTCAGGATAAGGCTGTGGATAAGGTGGTTGAGGCAGTGATGATGGCGAAGGCAGGACTGGTGGATGATGACAAGCCGATGGCATCGCTGCTCTTCGTGGGTCCTACGGGCGTAGGTAAAACCGAGGTGGTCCGTGTGCTGGCTAAGGAACTCGGCATCGAGCTGGTGCGCTTCGATATGAGTGAATACACCGAGAAGCATACCGTGGCTAAACTCATCGGTTCGCCTGCCGGATACGTGGGTTATGAAGATGGCGGTCTTCTTACCGATGCCATCCGCAAGACACCAAACTGCGTGCTCCTGCTCGATGAGATTGAGAAGGCGCATAGCGACATCTACAACATCCTGCTTCAGGTGATGGATTACGCCCGATTGACCGATAACAAGGGGCAGAAGGCAGATTTCAGAAACGTAATCCTCGTAATGACTTCCAATGCCGGAGCGCAGTATGCTTCCCAGGCAAGCGTAGGTTTCGGTGGTAACGTAACCCGTGGCGAGGCAATGTTGGCTCAGGTAAAGAAGACCTTCAAGCCAGAGTTCATCAACCGACTTTCCGACACCGTGGTGTTCAACGATATGGATAAGCACATGGCAGAACTGATTCTTGCCAAGAAACTTCGTCAGCTCGATGCGAAGTTGGCAGCAAAGGGAGTTTCTGTCACGCTTACTGATGCAGCACGCGAGAAGATCCTGGAGTGGGGCTTTACCAAGGAATATGGAGCCCGCGAGATGGACCGTGTCATCGGCAACCGCCTGAAGCCTATCTTGATGAAGGCGCTGCTCTTCGGCAAGCTCAAGAAGGCTGGCAAGGGCTGCGTAGATTTCGATGGTAAGGAATTGGTGATTAATTGTTAGAAAGCGATGATATTACAGATAGATGAAAATGCGGAAGAGATTTATTTTCCCGATCCGCATTATGGCGATGACGACGGATGTTTTGCGATAGGTGGCGACTTGAGCATCGACCGCCTGCTGCTGGCTTACAGCAACGGCATCTTTCCCTGGTATAGCTTTCGCGACCAGCCGGAGATTCTCTGGTTCTGTCCGATGAAGCGCTTCGTCATCTTCCCGGATGAAATCCACGTCAGTCATTCCATGCGCACCTTGCTGAGAAAGAACCGATACAGCGTGGGCATCAACGAAGATTTCGATGCTGTGATTCGTGCCTGCAGCAAGACCAATGGCCGCTATGAGGAAGAGGGTGCCTGGTTGGGTGAAAACATCATCCAGGCATTCACCGCCCTTCATGAGCAGGGCTTTGCGGCAAGCGTGGAAGTATGGGATAATGAAACCGGTGAACTGGTGGGCGGACTTTATGGTGTTACCATCGGTAAGGTTTTCATTGGCGAGAGTATGTTTTCCAAGGTTCCGTCGGGTTCAAAGATAGCCCTCATCTTCCTGGCTAATTATCTACAGGAGCATGGAGGCAAGATGATAGATTGCCAGTTGGAAACCCCGCATCTCAAGTCGATGGGTGGCAGATATATTTCCTACGAGGAATATATGGAAATCATGAATGAAGATTAAGGATTAGGGTATGGGAAATATGAATGAAGATTAGGAATCATAGTGATAAAAAGAGTTCTTCTTGGGGAGATATATTCCTCATGAAGAACTTTTTTTGTTTTATATCTGTTTTTCTCTAAGTGTTTTAGAGCCATCATTCGTATAACAATCAAGTTTTAAACCTACAAACAATTCAAATTATGAAGAGATTTCGACTATTATTAATGTTTGTTGCTTTATTTAATGCCTTGGGAATTTGGGCGGAAGAAGCAAACTTGAAGTTGCATTTCAATTTTGAGAATGCAACGGGCAATGCTGTCCCAGAAGCTGTTTCGGGAGGAACGCTGAAGGGTACATTGCGAAACAATGCCAAAGTAGAGAAGATGGGAAAGTATCATGTGCTCAACCTCGGCTCTGCCAATGGCTATTTTGATATGGGAGCTGGCGCAGGCAAGGTGATGGCCGAATGCACCAACTTCACCATTAGTATGTATTATTATGTAAATGCCAACCAGGATATTTCAGGGTTGGGTAATTTCCTTTTTACTTTCAGTACACAGGAAACCTGTTCCTCTAATGCTGGCAGTTATTATTTCTATACGCTCAATTCTCAGCGCTTCGCTGCCTCGCAGGCGGGTTACGGAAGCGAGAGTAGCGTAAATGCAAATGTGGTTTCCACCAAAGGGCGCTGGGTGAGCGTTGTGTATGTGCTGGATGGTAACAATGGTACCTTGTATGTTGACGGACAGAAGATGCTGACGGCTCCAATGCCTAAGGGCAATGAAACCTTCAGCAATACGGCACCTATTTATAATTGGATTGGTCGTTCGCCTTTTGCTGGCGATGCCTATCTGGCAAATACCAAGGTGGCTGATATCCGTATCTACGACAAGGCTTTGACGGGTGCTGAAGTTACCAAGATAGCTTTGGGCGCAGAAGATTTGGAAAATGCCTTCCGTCATGGCGACCAGGGTGACCTGACCAAACTGAAAGGCTTGCTCAATGAGGCTTCAACCCTGCTCAACGAAGATGTATCAAACTATGCTCCTGATGCTGTTGCTATGTTGACAGAAGCTTATTCGATGATAAAATTAAAGTCAGAGAAGGAAGTTCTTTCGCAAATGATGATTGATGAATATGCCAGCGATCTTTCTGCTATCATTCAAAGCGTGAAGACCACTGCGGGATTTATTTTCACCGATACAGAGAGAATGCCAGCTTATGATAGCAACCGTGGTTTCCGTCATCCTGGCGGCTTGCATACCGATGCCGATTTTGAGCGTATCAAGGCGCAGTTGGCTGCTGGCAATGAAAAGGTGACCAAGGCATATAATATCTTGAAGAATGCTGAATATGCTCAGCCTACAGCAGCCACCTATCCGGTAGAGACCATTATCCGTGGTGCGGGCGCACAAAACTACATCAATGCCGCCCGTGGTGCAAGCATCGCTTATCAGAATGCTCTGAGATGGAAAATTGAAGGTAATGAAAAGTGTGCCAAGCATGCCGTTGACGTGCTGATGGCTTGGGCGAATACCTGTAAGGGCATCGGCGGTAACAGTAACTATGCTTTGGCTGCGGGACTCTATGGTTATGAGTTTGCCCAGGCTGCCGAACTGATGCGTGATTACAAAGGATGGAGTGCCAAGGATTTCGAGTCATTCAAAAGATGGATGCTTGATGTGTGGTATCCATCGGCTGTGGGATTCCAGCGTGGTAGAAACGCTACGTGGGAAAATGTTGCCAACAAGCCTGCCGCAGGATGGGGCGCAGATGGCGATCGTCCTGGTCACTATTGGAGCAACTGGGGACTCTGCAATGCATTGTGTCTTGTTTCTATCGGTGTACTTTGCGATGATGTGTTCATCTACAACCAAGGTCTCTCGTTCGTAAAATATGATTTGGCTGCCTTGACAGGAAGTTGCCCTAATCAGAAACCAACTGCCACTGATGTCTGGAACAATGGCTTGACAGAATATATGGATAATCTGATTCCTAATGTTGCTGCCTATGCCGGCGAGACTGGTGCCTATGGCAAGGTGGGACAGATGCAGGAGAGTGGTCGCGACCAGGGACACGCTACCATGGCATTGGGTTTGGCTGTTGATATCTGCCAGACTGCATGGAACCAGGGTGATGACCTCTATTCTTATCACGATAATCGCATGGCTGCAGGTATCGAATTTACGGCTGCTTACAATAATGCAAATAAGGATGATCTTCCATGGGTTAACTATCATTATGCCGATTGCCGTACTGCTTGGCATGGCACATGGAACCAGAATGAGCCTAATGGTGGTGGACGCGGACAGACTCGTCCTTACTGGGCTCGTATCATCGGACACTATGAAGGTGTGAAGGGCGTGAAGATGCCATTTGCAGAAATGGCATTGGATGCCATGGGCATAGATGGAGGTCCATCGGGAGGTACCAGTGGCGCATACGACCACATGGGTTATTCTGTACTCACTTGCACATACGATAAGATAGCAGGTGAGAAGGAACGTCCTACCTTATTGTCTCCTCGAATGGAGTACGATGGTCAGGTGATTGAACACAATGAGTTAGGCGGTATTTCCAGTACCTATCGTATTGATACCAACATGGGTGTTCCTGCAGGTAAGCAGGTGAAACTCATGCCGCAGTTGCCGGAAGGTGCAACCGATACGGGTAATTGGGTATGGAACACAGGCGAGACAACAAAGGATATCATCGTTTCTACCGATAAGAGTTTCCTCTATCGTGTTACTTATACCAACGAGAATAAGGTGAAGAGCGAGCAGGTGTTTGCCATAGCTGCCCAGGGCGATTGCAATAATAATACGATTACAAGTTCGGTATATTGTGATGGTGTTTGGATAGGCGAAACCGAGGCTACTGTGTACTACGGAAGCAGTGTCGATTTGAATGTTGATGGCCGTGGAGGCTGGGGTGATGGTATTTGGAGTACAGGTGATAAGGGTATTTCGCTACATATCAACTCTGTAACTTCCGACCGTGAAATCAAGGGGCAGTTTATCACTCAGGGTGGAAAGAAGCAGACTGTAACTTTCCGCATCCATGTCAAGGGATTGCAACCTTGTGCATTGCTGAACAACCGCCTGGTTACAGATTCTCTTTCCTTGACGGCAAATAGCAATGATGCGCTCGTGCTCTATGCCAAGGTTCCTTCAACCATCGTGAATGTGAAGTATGAATGGAGCAATGGTTGCACCAGCAAGTATCTGGATTTAGGAGAAGGTTTGGAAAGTGGTGATTACACCCTTCGTGTTACAGGCGAGGGTTTCGATGAGAGCATGACTTTCCATGTGATGGTAATTGACGAGAAGTTTGTTAATCTCAGTGCCGGAAACTATGCTATCCATGATTGGGAAAACGATACCTATCTTACCTACGAGGAAGGAATGACCATGCCAAAGTTTGAGTCATTGAGGGGCGAAATAGATAAGTATGATAATACTCAGGTCTGGAAGGTTGAGCCAAAGGTTTCTTCTGCTTATGTAAAGTATAACTTTATCTCTTTGGTGGGTGGTTCCACTCCTTATCTGAATGCCATCAAGATGCAGGCTAAGGCTTATCTGCCATTCTACATCCGTGGACTCATTGGTTCCAACCATGTGGCCATCCGTACCTTGAATAAGGAAGAGTATTGGAAGGTAAACGAGCAGGGCGAGTTGAATACCAAGGGTCAGTCGGGCTTGTCTGTCTTCCCATTCGAATTCATCCCAGTAAAGGATGGTCAGATAACCAATGGCATTCAGGATGTAATGGATGATATGAATACTGAGAATGTGGAGTATTTCACTGTAGCTGGTATCAAGACTGATGCCAAGGCCCTGGAGTTTATCTCAAGAAATATACAACCCGTTCGGGTAAAGTGGTTACTCAAAAAATTAGCAAGTAGTTGTATAGATTAGCAAGAATTTGTATAGAATAGCGAGTAGTTGTTTTGAATAGTTAGTAGCAAAGGCGGTGGGTTTTCATTTCCCCATCGCCTTTTTTTGTGTTTCTATTGCCTTTCTTGTGTTTTTTAGAATATCGGTGTGCCGATGCAGCCGTTAGGTGCCTGAATATGCAGCATCGCACAAATGGTGGCGGCAATATCCGTCATATAGTGAGGCTGGGCGCTCTCGCCGTGCTGGATGCCCCAACCCATAAACAGGCAAGGAATATGGATATCGTATGGATTCCATGCTCCGTGGGTAGTTCCCTTGCTGCTGTAATAATCGTAGTGACCTGGCTTCAGTACTATCTGGACGCTTCCGCTGCGCTCACGGTTGTAACCGTTGATGGCACGGAACTTCAGTTCTTCAGGAATGCTCTCTGTGGAGGTCTTCTCCATGTCGAAGGCATAGTGCACATCCTTGTCTTTCTTCAATCTATCTACCACTGCCTGCTTGATGGCTGCGTAATCCAAACCGAGTTCTTCTATGGTATTGGTGTTGAAGAACACCTGGTAGTTCATGATGGTCTTCACGAGATCCTTGTCGGTATTGAACTTAGCTTTCAGAATCTGATTCAGCTCTTCTACCAATCCCTTCTTGTTCCAGATGCCGGCAGGGATTCGCTGGTCCTGTAGGAAGGTGGCGTTGTTCACGCCTCCATGGTCGGCGGTGAGGAAGGTGAGATAATTTCCCTTGCCCACGGTCTGGTCGAGATAAGCGAAGAAATCCGCCAACGCCTTATCAAGTCGGAGATAGCAATCCTCTGTTTCTATGGCGTTCACGCCCACCTGATGACCGATGTAATCGGTGCTTGAACAGCTGATGGTCAGCAGGTCAGTATCTGTGTTTCTACCCAGGTTCTCGCCCTCGATGGCAGCCTTGGCTATATCGAAGGTCAGGTTACAGCCGAATGGGGTGTTGCGGAGAATCTTGTAGCCATGCTTTTTATATAAGGAAGGCAGATCGAGTGGCAATACCGCCTTCTCGCCCTCAGCGATTCCGTTCTCATAGTTGTTGTCATCGCTGGTGCTCTCCTTATAGGAATCGATAGGGTAGAGCGTCTCCCATTTCTTGGAAAGATACTTGTTTGGGAGTTTCTGCTTGTTGAACTTGTTCACCCACTCAGGCAGTTTTTCCATATAGAAGGTGCTGGTGATGAACTTGCCCGATTTATCATCAAACCAGTAAGCGCCATTGGCGTGATGACCGGCTGGGAGGATGGAAGCTCTGTCTTTCAAGGCCACGCCCACCACCTTAGAGCGGTTGTTGGTAGCCAGACGGAGTTCGTCGCCGATGGTAGTTACCCACAGATTGCGAGGCGACATCTTGCCCGCCTTGCTATCAGAGCCCACAGGGTTCACGGTATCATCAGCAGTACAGTACACAACCTTTCCATCCTTCACGAAGTTATTTCCGGCAATTCCGTGGATAGAAGGAACGGAACCGGTCCAGATAGAAGAGTGACCGATGGCAGTAACCGAAGGGATATAAGGAATCTTGCAGTTTTCCACGCTGAATCCTTCGCCGAGCATTCTCTTGAATCCGCCTTCGCCGTAGCGGGCGTAGTAGCGATAGAGGTAATCCCATCGCATCTGGTCGATAACGATGCCTACAACGAGCTTAGGTCGTTGAGGCTGAGCCTGTGCGATGCCGCAGAAGCAGCAGAGCACGAAGATGAGTTTAAAAATCTTATTCATTTCTCTATATGTTATTTGATACATCTATATCTGATATAGATAGATTGCAATATGTTTTAAATACGCTTGCAAAGGTACAATTTATTTTGGGATAAAACAATAAAAACAGAAGAAAATGGAGCAGGAAGAGCCATGAAAAGAAGAAAATGCATGGAATAGAGACTTCTTTAGGAAAAACTCTTCACTCTTCACCTTTTATATTTAAGTAATTGGTATTCAGTAAGATATAGGGTGAAGAGGTGTTTTGCCTCTTCACCACTCTTCACCACTCTTCACCGATGATAGAAGTTTGAAATCAGAAAAATTTTAGAAAGGTGAAGAGAGGGTGAAGAGTGGTGAAGAGTGAGCGATACTCTTCACCTGCTATCTGTTTGATTACCAGAAGATAATGGCGCATAGGTGAAGAGTGAAGAGTAAAACGATATTTTCTTCCAGCACAAGGATATGGTATATGTTCTGTGAGGATCTTGCCTCCTTTTTCTTGTCTTTTATCATCCTTTCAAAAACTATCTATTTGTATGTTACAAAGTAAATCTACGAGACAGCCCACTGTCAGATACTCCGCCAGTTAGCTGTTCTAGGTCCGCTAGTTGGCTGTCCTAGGTCCGCCAGTTCACTGTTTGGGCATAGTAGCTGGCTGGCGAACACTCAAAAGCGAAAAAAAACTCTATGATTGAAAAAAAACTCCTAAAGGAGTGAACTTTTCAGATTTTATTTGTACTTTTGCCATGTCATTCAGTATTTTACTGTTTTTTAGCAACACTAGGATAAGTGAATTTACTGACGTGGCAATATTCTGAGTAACTTTAGGTTGCTCGGGTGCTTATAAAAATATTAAATTATAGTGTTGCAGAAATTAGGAAAAAGAAAAATTTTTTAGAATGAAACAGGTTGTGGTATTTACATTTCTAGGACTATTAGTAATAAGTAGTTGTCATGGTGATTACTGGGATTTAGGCAATGGTTACTCTTTTTGTGAAAAAGGCATTTATAAACAAGACGAGCAAGGTGTTGACACATTGGTGCTATTTCCTGAAATTATAGATTATGCTTATAATGAACGGTATATCGTGGCATATCAAAAATTTGATCCTGCTTTACTTGATAATGATACTGTTTGGTTCGGAAAGGATATTAAATATTATCAGCAAATGAAACTGCAAGGAAGAACGTTTTGGATTATAGACAAAGTTAAGGATACGATTTATGGTCCATTAGATAAAAGTAGATATGGCTGTATTGTAGATTCTTTAAGAATTCAGCTAGCTTTACATAATAAGAAATGATGCCGTGAAGAGTGGAGGAACATTTTCATATTAAAAGAAGATAATATGCAATATTTTTCATTTGATAGTGTATTAATAGGTAAAAAAACTAAAAATACATTATGTGAAAAGGTTATAGATTGGTTATTAAACCATTTTATACCGATGGCTAACCCTACATTAGAGGAAAATCTTGACTACGTTAAAGAATGGTACTTAGAGTATGATGACGTAGAAGAATATACGAATAGGGAAGTTGGTGTGGGAGAAAATGGCTTGGTGGTGTTCAAAGCTCCCTTTGAAGAAAACTGGGGGTATTGGTGTGATAATGACATGACTATGGATGATTATCGAAATCTCAATATTCATGCAATATCAAAGGAAGCGTTTGAGAAACTTTGGAACGAAGAGGTACAATTTCCTTTTGGGACAGAATCAAATATTTCTAAGTAAGATGGATAAATTGATAGAACTTATAAAGAGCAAATCCTTCTCAGCAGCAGAAAAGCTGTTGAGAAAGGAACTTGCTTTGTCACCAAATAACTGCTATTTGTTGACTCAACTTGCAAATGTCCTATGGAACAGATGCAAAGATAAGGAAGCTTTGTCTTATGCCGATAAAGCAAAAGAGGTATGCCCTGTCATGCCTCTCTTGAATTATACTCGTGGCAGAATCCTTTGGTCATTAGAAAAATATGAGCAATCCATAGAAGAGTGGGATGTTGTTTTAAATATGACTATTGTGGAGGTTGTGGAAAATGGCTATGGTGTCAGATGGGCAAAGTCTGTCATCAATGATTCCAGATATTATAAGGCAGATTGTCTCTATCACCTTTTTAAAGATAAGGAGGCCTTGGCTCTCATGGAAGAACATTTGTCACACCGAGGAAAAGGTATTGAAAGCGATTTCTCCAAAAAGGAAGCTGTTCTTTTCTATAAAGTATTGAAGTATAGTCATCCAAGGACTGTTGCAAAAGCCTCAGATATAGGATATGCTTCTGAATCTCAGCGGAATCGAATCTTGAAAAAGATTGATGCTTTGGAAGAGAGTAACAATAAGGAGAAACTGGTGCGTTATCTTCGTGTCATTTGCAAGCGTTATTCCAAAGAGTATTATTTGAAGACGATTCTTTCCGAGACCTATAAGGTTATTGGGGACAAGGCAGGTTGCTTAACTTATGCAAAAGCAGCTTTTGAGCAAGAACCCAATGACCCTCTTGTTAAGTATGACTATGCTGTTGCGTTGATGTTTAACGGCTTATCTGAAGATGCTCTTTTGCTGTTTGAAGAATTAGTTGCGTTAGGGTTAGATTATATCGCATTCTCAGAACATGGTGAAGGAGTAAGATGGGCAAAGAAACTTTTGCGGAATACGCAAAAACAAATTAAAATAATTTTAGAGGGGTAAACCATATATCAGATAGTTTAACTAGTTGGATAAAAAGAAAAAACTTTTAAGATGAAACATTGTGTGATATTTATACTAATAGGGTTATTGGTAACAAGTTGCATTCATGGTGATTACTGGGATTTAGGCAACGGTTACTCTTATAGTGAAAAAAGTATTTGTAAGCAAAATGAAAAGGGAGTTGATACGTTGGTACTATTTCCAGAAATCATCGATTATGCTTATAATGAACGGTATATCGTGGCATATCAAAAATTTGATCCTGCTTCACTTGATAATGATACTGTTTGGCAGAGAAAAGAAATAAGATATTACCAACAAATGAAAAAACAAAAGAAGATATATTGGGTTATAGACAAAGTTAAGGATACGATTTATGGCCCATTAGATAAAAATAGATATGGCTGTATTGTAGATTCTTTAAGAATTCAGCTAGCTTTACATAAGAAGCAATGATGCGGTGAAGAGCGGTACACTTTTTAATTAGAAAGTGGTACACTTTTAAATTAGTATATACATGTTGTTTTACAAATTAAATGAAAGTATGAGACATTTATTATATTTTTTACTATTAGTTTGTTTCTTGGGAAACATCAAAGCCCAAAAATCTGTGGGCCAAGTCAATGGATTTTATGTTTGTTCTAAAACGGAAGACTATAATAAATTTATAGTGTCTGACTATCGGTTTTATGATAAGAGTATGTATGAAAAAACAGATGATAGCATTCGGAGTTTATTTGTCCATTATAGATGGATAAAATATAATCAAAATGCAGCCGTTGGAAAGCATTGTGTGCTTGATGTAAAATTAAATGATACGGTTAGTTGGGCTAAAAATAAACTCTTTTTGGAACAAACTTTTCCTTATATGGCAACAAGGGAAGAGACAGATGAGCTAGAGATGATTAACATGCAAGTTCCTATAGATTTGTCCTTGGAGATATCTTTCAAGTTAAACCTACCCAAAAGGTACAATAGGAAAAATAAATATGATGGTTGGAGTAAGGGGGAATTGGCGGAAATTAAAAGTATTACAAATATGATTCGTTCTTCGTATTTGTATGATGATATCAATTCAATTCTAAAAAAATACAAACTGACGATAGATAATGTTAGAGTAACAGAACCAACATTGACCTTTACACCCAAAAAGTTTCTTGACGTTTATTCCCAATATTCAAACAAGAAATTACCGCGGCAAATACTTGGGTTATATATTACGTTAGTTTTAAAGCCTTGTTCAGAATAAGTAGCCAAATGCTTTTGTATGCAAAGGATAATTGGGGAGAGTTGAAAAGAAACATTTTGGAAAGTTGGAGATAAAATGCTGTATTTCAAATTAGAATATCAATATTCCATAGCTCAAAAAGCCACCTTTTGGGAAAAGATAATAGATAGATTATTGTCTCATTTCGTGCCAATGGCTAACCCTACATTAGAGGAAAATCTTTACTAAGTTAAAGAATGGTACTTAGAGTATGATGACGTAGAAGAATATACGAATAGGGAGGTTGGTGTGGCAGAAAATGGCTTGGTGGTGTTCAAAGCTCCCTTTGAAGAAAACTGGGGGTATTGGTGTGATTCTTGAAAATGAGGGGGCATGCCGTATCAAGTAACGACATGCCTCTGTTGCTTTATTCTTCATTTACCATTTCCCAATCCAAAACGCCTTTGCCTTCTTCGTCTAGTTCTATGCCTAAGCCTACTACCTCTCGCTTGTCGGCTTTGAAAGGTTCCAGGTATTGGCGGTTTTGAATTTGTTTGATGGCAGCATCTTTACCACCGTTGTTTCTCAACTTCAATTCTATTATATAGATGTGATGAGTTGTTTTTTGTATAGCGCCTGTTTTACCTCTTCGTTTGGGAAGCCTAGGTGATAGACATTTCCTACGCACGATTTGATGGTGAGATAACCTGATTGATATAAGAAGAGTTCTGGACCTCCACCAGTAACATCGGAAGTCTCCAATGTGTTGCGGAGAATCATGCAATCCTCAAAATCCGGTAGGCGCAACTCTGCATCCTTGATGAACTTCGGCAGCATGGAAGTGGCTCCCGAAGATGCCCAATAACTGTTCAGATCCTGGGTGTCAAGCGCATTGATGAGGCTGAAAGGATTGTAGATGTCAACCATGTTTCTGCGACTGAAATGGTAACCGTCGTAGTAGTCCTTCAGCTTGTCGTGGGTTTCTTGCAAAGTCCATCCGTTCACCTCTGCCATTTTTTCAAGTTCAGGCTTGAAGTTCTCTTTAATCTCCTCCTCAGTGATGCCGCAGATGGCTGCATATTCTGGGAGGAAACTGATGTTGGTTAAATTGTTGAGCACGGAGAAAAGGGAAATCTGTGTAAACTTGGTGATGCCTGTGATAAAGACCAGACGCTCGTATTCATCATCGGCCTTTAAAATGGCAAAGACTTCACGATATACCTCGGTGCATGCTTCGTGTTCCGGGGTTTTCCAGGAGTGCTGGAGTGGAGAATCATACTCGTCGATGAGGATGGCAACCTTCAAGCCCGTCTGTTTGTATGCCGTCGTAATGATGGCATCAAAGCGGTCGGCAAGTTTGGCGGTAGGATCGGGAGTGATGGCATACTTCTCCTCGTAGTATCCGAATCGCAGATTCAGGTACGAACGCAAGGTTTCTGCATTGGCGCCTCCACGGCTCATGTCGAGTCGAATCACAGGATATATCTTCCAATCTTTCTCCAAGTCCATGATTTTGAGACCTTCGAAGAGTTCCTTTCTTCCTTCGAAGTAACACTGTAGCGTATCAATGAGCACAGACTTTCCGAATCGGCGAGGACGACTCAAGTAATTATACTGTTTGCCTTTGTTCGCCAAATTCCAAATGATGTCTGTCTTATCAACATAAAGATAGTTTTCTTTTCTTATCTTGTTGAAAGATTGTATGCCTGTAGGCAGCTTTCTGTATTCATTGTTTGCCATAATCCTTTCTCCTTTATTTGTATGGCGCAAAGATACGGCAAATAATTGAAACCACCAAATTTTGAAAGAGGAATTACAATGTTGCTCTTTGATGATGCATTCTTTCTGCAAGCTTGAATTCGCTGTTTCAATCATAGTTTCCCAAAATTGCATAAATAGCAAAAAACGACAAAATATGGCACAAAAACTAGTAGCATCATTTGGTACGTTTTCTGAGCGTAAATGTACCATGGCTTTAGTGTTAAGGATATTAAGAAGATGTCAAAGAAGGAAATGCCAGAGCTTTTAGCGAAGTTTGAAGAAGAATAAGGAAATGCAGTGCATTATCAGAGAAGTGACACAAAAGTGTTTGTTTTTGGGCGATAGCTAGAAAATAATCCTCAAATCTTTGGCATTTCGGATTTATTTTCGTAATTTTGCCCTTATTTAGGCGATAAATTATAAGGAACAATGACAAAAGAAGAGCTTGAAAAGCGAATCAATGAGATAGAATGGGATGATTTCGAAATGAAGACAGCCCAGAATAAACTTCCTAATGATGTCTGGGAAACGGTATCTGCTTTCTCTAACACATCAGGAGGTTGGATTGTGTTTGGTGTTCACCAGCATGGTAAGAAGTTTGATGTAGTGGGTTGTGATGACCCAGAGAAGATTGAGTCAGACTTTCTTAATACTTTGCGAAATGGGCAGAAGTTCAATGTGAAACTTACTGCTTGGGGCAATAAATACAATATTGAAGGCAAAATCGTATTGGCTTTTTATGTGCCTTCGTCATTGTGCAAACCTGTTTACTTTGGTAGCTCGATAAATACTTATATCCGTACAGGTAGTGGTGATCGCCGTGCTACTGATATGGAGGCTATGGCTATGTTGAGAGACCAATCTTTCGGTAGTAGAAGTGAGCAACCTGTAGAGGGAACAAGTATCAAAGATTTGAATCAGATTTCTCTTGAAACTTATCATAACCATGTGATGAGATTCAATCCTTCATTTCCTTATGTAGATTTGCCAATGGATCAATTTTGTGAGAAAGTTGGTATTTGTACCGCAAAAGGAGAACTAACCTTTGGAGGTATGCTCATGTTTGGAGGAAGAGATGTTGTGCAAGCTCATGTTGGCAATTTTTGGATAGACTATTTGGAAATACCAGGTACTAGTTATACAGATGCTAAGATACGCTATACCTATCGTTTGCAAGAACAGGATAATATCTGGGATTCCTATCAGTTGATTATCCAGAGACTTCGTAATTTTTGTGATAATCCATACATGGCATTGCCTAATGGGGTAGGTCCGGAAGATGAGTCGCAGCTCTATGCCTTGCGTGAGGGATTGGTCAACTTTTGTGCCCATTCTGATTATTTTAGCCCGATGCATCCTACGATTCGAGTTTATACCAATCGTATAGAGTTTCAGAACCCTGGTCGTTTCATGTTCCCTTTGGAAGAGATTCGTACTCAACTTCATTCTCTGCCAAGTTTGATTAGATTCTTCCGATATGCCAAGCTTGGCGAAAATGCAGGCTTTGGCATAGATAAGATGCTGACATGGGAGAAACTGACTGGTAAGAATGTTGATTTTAAAAGCGATTTGGTATGCTCTACCGTAACGTATTGGTTTAGTGACCAAGCTAGTGGTCAAGCTAGTGAACAAGCTAGTGAACAAGCTAGTGAACAAGTTAGTGAACAAGTTCAAATATTAGTAAATGCAATTCGAGAAAATGTGTATTCTATGTTTGATATACAGCGTAGGTTAAATATTTCTAGCAGAAGGTATGTATTGGTAGAAATGCTGACCCCTGCCATTGAGCAAGGATATGTTTTGCGAGCATACCCAGACAAACCTCGACACCCTAAGCAAAGATACTATCTAAGTGAAAAGGGGTTGAAGTTGGTAAAATGAAAGCAATAATGTCTGATATATAAGTATAGGAGAAATATATTATGGATAATTCTGAAACTCAGGAGATATTTAATAGTATTAAGGACAAGTTAAGGCATTGGACTTCCTCTGTTTTTAGGGTCACCTGCAAAAGTGTGTGGATGTGATATACTAAAGGTTGCTTAACTTACGCAAAAACAAATAGACCAAATTCAAGCAAACCAGCAATGAAAAAAGCAGTTAAGCTATTTCTGCTTAACTGCTTGATTTTCAGCGTGGACCAGCTAGGGCTTGAACCTAGGACCTCCAGATTATGAGTCTGTGCCGAGCCTTACTAACTCCTGCGGACTTAGCAAGGTGTAACCAACTGAGCTACAAGTCTTTTTATGCTATTTATCAACCTGTTAATGAACACTGATAGAATGAAATTAGTCAACAATGAGTCAACAATCATCCTTTTTGCTTGGGTACGATAGTTACGTACTTTGCAAATAATATTGGGATTCATTTTATAGAGAGAACCCCATATCTCTTATAGTTCATCAAGAAGACTATCTAAGGATTGAAGCCGTTTCTTTCCCTCGATATGGTCTTTCACTTCTTGAAGTGCACCACGAAGTTCAGTTGTGATGTCTTGTCTCTTGTATTCTGTCATATAAACATTATTTATGTTTTTGTGCAAAGATAATGCTTTTCTTTGAATTTGCAACCATATTGGCAACTAAACTTTTCTATTTAAAGAATATTAGCTAAAAAATAAAGCCAACCTCCACATGAAAGTAGAAGTTGGCTTGTAGTTGTCGGAATGGTTAAGAGCATTTCATAAATAAAGCAAGAATAGCTGCACCAACGAGTAACACACATAACCATCCAAATTTTTTATCTCCACTAGAAGAGAATCCTATTGGCACAAAGATGATTCCAAATATTAGAGCGAGAATTATTCCTATAGTAGACATAGAAGTATCAGCATCTAAATCGGCAGGCTTGTCTCTATATGCAAAAGAATTGCAAACTGCTAAGCAAAAAAGTGCGCTTGTGATAAGAATTTTTTTCATTTTCCTCTAAATCTTTTTTTTGCATTTTCTATAGCCTGTTGAGCTTCTTTTTGGAGTCTTTGATTCTCTTGAATGTCTTCCCAATTTGATTTTTGGAGATATTCTTTTTTATCCTCCTCAGACAGCTTCATTTCTTCATATTTGCCTCTTTCTTCGTAAGCTTTTAGAATTTGTAAAGCTTCTTCTTTAGATTGGGCATTGTTCATGTCAACAATAAATTGTTGGGTGATGCCTCGCATTTCTTCTATTGCTTTTTCTGCTTTACTCTTGCAACCAACAAAAACAGTTGTGAGCATAGCCATAGACAACAGAGATAAAAGAATTTTTCTCATAATTGTGCAACTATGTGCCTTTATATCCCCACCAGATAGGCTTTTGTAGATTATTGTTTTCTACACATAAAGAAAGGAGCATGGGGACTATTGGTGTTTACTAACATAAAGCTCTGGACTGCTTGCGACATATAAACAGACAATAGCCCATGCTCCATGTGTTATATATATGGGTATATATATGCAACATGAAAGCATGAGCACCTTGACCTGTTACCTATGTCGTTAGAATTGTCCAGATTCTATGTTAAGATAACGTCAAACGCTCATTCTAAATATGTACTTCTACTCCTTGTAGAATTGGTGCAAATTTAGCAATAATTGTTTGATTGACCAAGGAATTGTCAGTCTTTCTTCTAATATATGTTGAGATTTAACATTTCAAGTTGATTTTCTCTCATTGCTACATATATCAATGAAGCGTCCTTTACCTTTTAAATAGCAGGACACCTACCATTATGCTGATAGATGTCCTGTCTTATATTAACTAATAAACCATCTATATTTTTCATCACCCTGTAAAGCTGCGTTGATGCCAAGAGCTATTTGGGTGGTGTTGAGGCTTCTATCCAAGAATGAGTCTATATAGCTAGACTTGTTCGCTCCTGTTAACAGGTTGTAGAACTTCCACATGTTGATGTCCTCGCCAAAGCTTCCAAAGTTCTCATCATTGATGTATGCCTTAGCTACACTGTTAATCTGTGTATCAGTTAGCAACATCTTAGGAATGTTTCTCTGATAGTAATTAGGTAAGCACTGATAGAGTCTCATCTTGCCAAGTATCTGGCAAAACTGATGCTCGTTCATGGTGGTATTCCCTAACGAGTGGAGTAGTTGAAGTTGTCTAGCAGGATTGAAATTGTTGAATAGCTCCAAGGCTGCACGATAGAGTCCATTGGTTGATGTCACTCTCAAATCCTCTTTGTAGCCATCTGTAAAGATGCACATGTTGCAGCAAACTTGATTCTTGAAACCGATAGCTAGTCTGAATAGCTCTGGTGATTTCTTGGAATATAAGTTCATCTGATTGTATGCTCTAACTCCTACGATGGACAGGTTCAGCTTGTTACCCATTACAGTTTCAAAGACCGTAGGAATGTCAATGCTGAATGCTGCACGCTCGTAGTAGATGGTCTTGTCTGAATCCAAGAGTTGATTGGCTGGCTTTCTCACGGCTTCTGGTATTCTTCCTTTGATTACGTGGGAAACTCGAATATTTGGAGTTCCAACCTTTTGACCATGGAAGAAAGTTCTGGTAGCATCCTCAATGGTCTCGATAAAGTCAGCGTGGTTGATGGTCAACTCGTTGTCCTTAGCAAAAACAGGAGTAATGCAATCGTTCTTCAAATGCTCGAAAGTTACCTCTTGCGTGTTAGCCTCGATAAAGTGATTCTCAGCTTTAAACTCGTCTAAGATAACTGCATCCTCGATGTGATTTGTTCTCTGTGCCTGTGGCAATAAAATAATGTTGTTCATAATCTCAATAAATTAGAAGTGAATAATGTTGTTTATAATCTCAAAATAAATATAGTTGCTATTACATGACTATTTTCTATATCTATTTTTCTTTCTAAGTGTGAGGAGGGGACTAAAGTATTGTCCACCGCCTTTCGTAGAACACATGGGGGATAAAGTAGGGGAGATTGTCTGAAAACTCATAGCAGCCAAAATGTTTCC
>UMFK01020371.1_pt1 | contig 20199 bp, 20 predicted proteins | sample 1964981 | NCBI WGS metagenome assembly UMFK01 (sample SAMEA4836043, study PRJEB28245) | human gut metagenome | biome: gut microbiome; material: fecal sample | place: Denmark | collected 2008
ATCATTTGTTGTAGATAAAAAACCTTTAAAAAAAATACTTTTATCATTTTTTATATTTTCAATAAGAGTCGTATAACATTCACTAGCAAATCCACCTGCCCCAATAAAAATTATATTTTTCATACAAAATCCTTTTTTATTATTACTTAATCAATGTCATTGCTAACTACTCTACAAATATTCTCTGTAACATTTTTATCTAAATTTCCATAAAATGGTAAACATAGAACTCTTGTTTTTAAATCATTTGTTACTCTTAGTCTTGCTGTTTTTACCGTTATATCATTCTTATAACACTCATAATCATGGCACGCCGGATAAAAATATTTTCTTGTTAATATATCCATTGTTTTAAATTTTTCGTACAATTCATCTCTTGTTAATGGATATTCATCCTCTATTACTATCGGATAATATTGGTACGAATTTGTAGTATTTTTTGGCATATGTGGAATTCTTATTCCCTTTACCTTAGACAATTTCTCGTCATAAATAGCTTTTATTTGTTTGCGCTTTTCTTGTTCTTCTTTATATATTTTTAAATTTTCCAAGCCCATCGCTGCACAAAATTCATTCATTTTACCATTTATGCCCACTGTCTCAACCAATTCTTCTGATTGAATACCGAAGTTTCTTAAGTTACATATCTTTTTAACCAACTCAGGATTTTTATAAGTTAAGCATCCGCCTTCAATTGTATTGAATAACTTTGTTGCGTGGAATGAAAACATTGTTATATCACCAAAATTACCTATCCCAACTCCGTCGATTTCTGTTGAAAATGCGTGTGCAGCATCATATATAACCTTTAAATTATGTTTCTTTGCAATCGCATCTATCTTTTTAACATCACATGGGAAACCATAAACATGTACGCCCAATATTGCTGATGTATTTGGAGTGATCAATCTTTCTATTTTATCTGCATCGATTGTCATTGTATTAGGTTCAATATCGCAAAAAATTGGTTTCAATCCGTTCCAAGAAATACAGTGCGGTGTCGCTGCAAATGTAAATGGAGTTGTTATCACTTCACTACCATAAGGTAAATCAAGAGCTTTAATTGCAGTTAAAAGAGCAATTGTACCATTATTAAACAACTGAGCATTAGGTACCTTCAAAACATCCTTTAATTTTTCTTCTAATTCATTATGTTTTGCACCCATATTTGTTAGCCATTTTGTTGCCCAAATGTCTTTTATTTCTTTTATATAGTCTTCCATTGCCGGTAACAACGGTTGTGTTACAAATATCTTGCTCATTCTGATTCGTGATAGTTATTCTTATTATAGTAACTTATTTTTTATTAGTTACTGTAATCTTATCACAAATATTTTTCCTGCACAATTCAGACTTGCGCATATTTACATTATTAACATTTATACAAAAGAGTGGCGCCAGCTTTTTCAAGCTGGCGCCTTATTATAAAGACCATTAGTATATAAAATATCTTTATGTTATATTTTTTCGATATCATCAGATTGTGCAGCTAAAGCATCGATCATTTTCTTTGCAGTTCTTACCGGATTCATTGTTGCATTACCTGCGATACAACCACCTTCACAGCACATAACTTCTACTATATTACAACCGTCACAGCATTCACCATCTTTTGCAAATTTCTTTAATTCTTTGATTGTGTCTTTATTTAAACCATTAATAACGTGAGGTTTTATTGAATCCTCATCTCTTAATGATTTTCTTACAGATTCTGCTACACCACCTGAAAGACCAAAGTTTCTGGCTTGTTTTGAGCTTTCTTTTGTATATTTAGTTTCTTCACAATCTTCAACTTTAATATCTCTAGCTTCAAATAAAGAACCTAATTCTTCAAAACTCATTACATAATTTACATTTTCATTATCATAACCTTCTGCTCTTTTTGCAACACAAGGGCTTAAGAATACAGTAATTGCATCCGGAATTTCTTGTTTTACAAGTTCAGCTGTGTAGTAAAGTGGAGTTTTTGTGTCTGAAACATAAGGTTTAATTTCAGGCAAATGTTTTTTTACAAATTGATTGTAACCTGCACAGCAAGAAGTTGTCATAAATTTGTCGCCACGTTCCATTCTTTCAACAAATTCTTTTGCCTCATTATTTGCTGTAATATCTGCACCTTGAGCAACTTCATAAACGTCTGTAAAGCCGGCTTTTAACATTGCAGTTTTAATTTGGTAAATACTACCTTTAAATTGACCTGCAATTGAAGGTGCAACCATAGCAATAACCTTTTTACCGTTTTTAATTTGTTTCAAAATATCGATAATTTGGCTTTTTTCATGAACTGCACCGAACGGACAAGCGGCAATACATCTACCGCAGCTGATACATTTATCAAAATCAATACTTGCATAACCTGTTTCATCTTTTGAAATAGCACCGACCGGACAAGCAGCTTCACAAGGGACTGTTGTTTGAACAATTGCACCATAAGGACAAGCGTTCATACACATTTTACATTTTTTACATTTTTCAGTATCAATGTGAGATTTACCGTCTACAATTGAGATTGCACCAAATTTACATGTTGATTGACAAGGTCTTGCAACACAACCTTGGCAAATGTCAGTAACGTGAATTTGGCTAGTTACGCAGCCTTTACAAGCTTTTTGTAATACAGTCAAGTTCTTATCATTCAATTCAGTTCTATCTAAAGCTTCTTCAGCGTATGTATAAAGAGATTTTCTTTCATCGTCCTCTTCAATTTGAAAACCTAAACCTGCAATTGCTCTATCTTTTAGAATTGCTCTTTCCTTGTAAATACAGCAACGGTAAGGAACTTCTGCACCTTTCGGACGCATATCATAAGGAATTACTCTTGTATTTTCAGCAAAATTGTCTGAATCAAAAGCCTTAATAATATGAACTAAAATTTCTTTTTTTAAGTGAATTGCTTGACTGTTGTTATTCATTTCTAAATCCTTTTTGTACCTTATAATAACTTTATTCTATAATCAATCTTTTAAAAATTCAAATCAAAAGATAAAAATATCAATATAAAAGCCTATATATAATTTTGCTCCAAGCAAGAAAGTATTTCAAGCCGTACATATCATAAACTTTACAAGTTTAAAATTTATCCTTATTCATCCTCAATATTGTTGTGAGTAAATTGTAAGAAATTACCAATTAAGTTTTCATTCCAAACCTTTACGTCACTTGGAACTTCCAAAATACAAGGAACAAAATTCCATATATATTTAATGCCGCTGTTTGCCAAATAAAGAGCTGTGTCTTGTGCAAATTGACGAGGAACGGTCAATATTGCAATATCAACATTTAAAGTTTTAACTAAATTTTCTAACTTTCCAATGTGATAAACTTCTTTATTATTAATTGACATACCGACTTTTAAAGGGTCGTTATCAAACATGGCAAGAATGTTTAAACCGTAATTAGAAAAACTATCATATTTTACCAACGCAGAGCCTAAATTACCTGCACCGATGATAAAAGCATCCTTTGGTTTTTGGAAACCTAAAGTGTGCTCAATAGCAAGTTTCAAATCTTTAACATTATATCCTACACGGCACTTGCCTGTATTATTCAAATATTTCATATCTTTTCGAACTTGAGAATTGTCAATACTTAATAATTCAGCAATTTTAGTGCTTGAAATAAATTCAGAAGATTCGTTTTTGTATTCGTCTAAAATATAATGATATAAAGTTAAACGGTTTATAACCTTATCAGGTATGTTCATTAATAACCCCTTGTCTTATAAAACAGGCGCAGAATAACAACGTTATTCTGCGCCCACTTATTAATTTATAATTAAACTACTCCATTGAAAGCATCAATGTAGATTTGTTTGATATCTGACATTAATGGGTAAGCTGGGTTAGCACCTGTACATTGATCGTCGAATGCTAATTCAACTAATTCATCTAGGTGTTCATTCCAGTATTCTTTTGTGAAGCCGGCTTTTGTAATGAATTCTTCAATAGAATTTGGTAAATTGATAGCCTTCATTAATTTATCAATTGCTTTAATTAATAATTTAACTTTTTCGTCATCGTTTTTACCGCCTAAGCCTAATTCATCAGCGATTTGACCATATTTAGCTTTCGCACAAGGATATTTGTATTGTGGGAATATAGCTTGTTTGTGTGGAGCATCAGAAGCATTGTATTTGATTACTTGTCTGATTAACAATGCGTTAGCAACACCGTGTGGAACATGGTACATAGCACCAAGTTTGTGAGCCATAGAGTGACATAATCCTAAGAATGAGTTTGCGAATGCCATACCAGCGATTGTTGCTGCATAGTGCATTTTTTCTCTTGCGATAGGATCATTAGCACCTTCATTGTAGCTTCTTTCCAAGTATTTGAATACTAATTTAGATGCTTCTAAAGCATTTGAATTAGTGAAGTTTGTAGCCATACAAGAAACGTAAGCTTCAATTGCGTGAACTAATGCATCAATACCTGATGCAGAAGTTAAGCCTTTTGGCATACCGTCAACGAAGTTAGGATCGATGATTGCCATATTTGGAGTTAAAGCGTAATCTGCGATTGCGTATTTAACGTGAGTTTCGTCATCTGTAATGATAGCGAATGGTGTAACTTCTGAACCTGTACCAGATGTTGTAGGTATTGCAACCATTGTTGCTTTTTTACCTAATTCAGGTAATTGGCAGATTCTCTTTCTGATATCCATAAATCTCATAGAGATATCTTCGAATACTGTATCAGGTTGTTCATACATTAACCACATAATTTTAGCTGCATCCATTGGAGAACCACCACCTAATGAGATGATTACATCAGGTTCAAATGGTTTTAAGATAGACATTGCTTGGTTAATTGTTGATAATGTTGGATCCGGTTTAACATCAAAGAATACTTGGTGTTCAATACCGATTTCATCTAAAACGTTAGTAATCTTATTAACTGCACCTGAGTTGTATAAGAAGCTGTCTGTTACGATGAATGCACGTTTTTTACCTTGTAATTCTCTTAATGCTAAGTCAGTAGCACCTCTCTTGAAGTAGATTTTAGCTGGAGCCTTAAACCATAACATATTTTCTCTCCTTTCAGCAACTGTCTTGTAGTTTAATAAGTGTTCAACACCAACGTTACCAGAAACGGCGTTACCACCCCAAGAACCGCAACCTAATGTTAATGATGGTTCTAATTTGAAGTTGAATAAGTCACCGATACCACCTTGAGATGATGGAGAGTTGATTAATACACGGCAAGTAGGCATTTTTTCAGCGTATTTGTTAATTCTGTCGCTTTTTCTTTCGTCTGTGTACAATACTGATGTATGACCTGCACCACCTTTGCTTACTAACTCATAAGCCATTTCAGCAGCTTGTTCATAATTTTTAGCTTTGTACATAGCTAAGATTGGAGATAATTTTTCTCTTGAGAATGGATCGTTCCAATCTACTTCAGGTCTTTCAACTAATAAAATTTTTGCATCTTCAGGAGTTTTGAAACCTGATAATTCAGCAATTTTGTGAGCTGATTGACCAACGATAGCCGGGTGAGCTGTACCTCTTGCCGGATCGATGAATGGTAAGTCTACCATTTTCTTTTGTTCTGCTTTATTTACAAGGTAAGCACCTCTGTATAAGAATTCTTTTTTAACTTCTTCATAAACATCTTCAACAACTACAACTGATTGTTCAGAAGCACAAATCATACCGTTATCAAATGTTTTTGACATAAGGATTGAAGATACAGCCATTTTAATATCAGCTGTTTCATCGATTACTGCAGATGTATTACCAGGACCTACACCTAATGCCGGGTTGCCTGATGAATAAGCTGCTTTAACCATTCCAGGACCACCTGTAGCTAAGATACAATCAATTTTAGGGTGTTTCATCAAAGCGCTTGATAATTCAATTGATGGAACATCAATCCAACCGATGATATCTTTTGGAGCACCAGCTTTAACAGCTGCATCTAAAACTAATTTAGCTGCTGCTATTGTTGATTTTGTTGCTCTTGGGTGAGGTGAGAAGATAATTGCATTTCTTGTTTTTAAAGCAATTAAAGATTTAAAGATTGCTGTTGAAGTTGGGTTTGTTGTAGGGATAATACCGGCTAAAACACCTAAAGGTTCAGCAACAATTTTTGTACCGTTTGCTTTATCTTCTTTGATAATACCGCAAGTTTTAACGTTTTTGTGTTTATTATAAATGTATTCAGAAGCGAAGTGGTTTTTAATAATTTTATCTTCTAAAACACCCATACCGGTTTCTTCTATAGCCATACGAGCTAGAGGGATACGAGCTTTATCTGCAGCTGTTGCAGCAGCTTTAAAGATTTTGTCCACTTGTTCTTGTGAAAAGTGTGAGTATTCTTCTTGTGCTTTGTGAACTCTGTCAATCAAAGCTTCAAAAGATTCTACACTGTCAACTAAATTAGAAGCATTGTATGCTTTTTCTAATTTTTCAACATCATTTTGTTTGTTAGAAGCCTTTTTTGTAGAAGCCTTCTTTGTTGTTGTTTTTGGCATTTTTTATTTCTCCTTTTTTCAATCGTGATTGATTTCCTTATTCAAAAGTATAGAATAAGATTAAGTGTTTTGTCAACCATTAATAATTTAATTTAATTTACTTATTTTACAATGCGTAAGATAGTGAATTTTGTCACGATTCAAAATTTAATCGTGACATTTTGTCACTAATTGTCGTTTTTAATTCTTTTCGCTAAATACAAAAATGGGGTGTCTAAAATTGCAATAAATAATTTTATTAAATATGTTGTTATAAACAATTGGAATACTACGTCTTTTGAGAAAACACCCGCAAAACCAATAAATGTAAACATTGCAGTATCAAATAATTGACTTAAACAAGTTGCTCCGTTGTTTCTTACCCATAAAAATTTATCTGACGGCAAAATGTTTCTTATAAATTTATATAAATAAACATCCATCATATTTGAAACAAAATATGCAGACATACTAGCAAAACATATACGTGGAGTTATTGTAAACAGTGTTTTCATTGCTTCTCCGGCAAAATCTGCTTCATTTGAAATATAATGTAAATCGATTTGAGTAATTATTGTAAACATCAATAGTGCAAAAAATCCCAAATAAACACTCTTTTGCGCTTCCTCAACTCCATACTTTTCATTTAAGATGTCTGTAGCCAAAAAGATTGAGCCGTAGGTAACGTTACCTAAAGTTAATGCCATACCGAAAATATCAACACATTTTAAAACTTCAACGTTTGCTACTATTGTTGCCAAAGCAATCCAAGCAAACACACCCATCTTACCGAAAAATTTATATGCAAATATTACACCTGCAAAATTAACTATAATTGTTATAAAAAATAATGCTTCATTCATTAGTTATTTCTTGCCTCTAAAATCTTTTCAATACTTTCAAAATCACGCGGTTCATCAATATCTATAGATTGATTTACAACATAAACCATAGGATTTTTACCTATAAAGTCATTCACTTCTCGCATAACTTTTGTATCACAGATATACGCAGAACCTGTTTCCCTATACATCGGATAATGACGGTGTTCATCTTGACGACGAGGTCTTGTTCTTGAATCGTATAGAGGCTCAAATTTTTCTGTATTCGGAATTTGTCGCCATAGAGAGTGAGTTGTTCCGATATCAAGTACCGCAAAAACTGAATCGTGACCTTTTTTAATGTTTTCTAAATAACATTCAATAACTTTATCCAAACGCTTTGAATCTCTCAATGGACAAGTTGGTTGCAATAAAACTACTACATCAGGCTCATAACCTTCTTTTTCTTTCAAGTAGTCTAAAACATGAATCATTACAGGAATTGTCATTGTTGTATCTTGAGCCAATTCCATCGGACGGTCAATGACTTCACATCCATACTCTAAAGCAACTTTTTTTACATTTTCTGCCTCTGTAGACAAGACTGTTCTTGTCACATATTTAGAATTTTGTCCAGCCTCTATTGAATAATATATCAAAGGTTTGCCGGCCAAAATTTTAACATTTTTGTTCGGAATACCTTTTGAACCACCACGTGCAGGGATTATAGCTAAAATTTCCATTATCTAATTCCTTTTAAAAATTTTCCATCAATCTTATAAGTTTTTTATGCATTTCTACATTATGGACTCTCAAATAATCAACATTTCTTTCAATAGCCAATGCGCTTAAAGCTGTTGTGTATATATCTTTAACCTCATTTGATTCATCTTTCAAATCTAGCAAAGATTTTCTTGAAAAACCTAACATAACTTCGCACTCAAGTGACTTAAATTCTTCAATACGACGTATTAATTCAAAATTATGAGCCTTTGTTTTGCCAAAACCGATACCAACGTCAATAATTATATTATCTTTTGTAATACCTTTTTCTTCGGCAAGTTCAATTTTGTTCTTTAGTGCAAAATAAATTTCATCAACAACATTTTCATAGGTCGGTTTTATTTGCATATCTTCAGGATTGCCTTTAGAGTGTTGAATTATAACTTTTTTACCTGATTTTGCTACAACATCAATCATTTTGTTGTCATAATTGAACCCTGAAACATCATTAATTATCGAAGCGCCTAATTCAATCGTCTTTTCTGCAACTTCACCGGAACGGGTATCAATACTGATAGGAATATTGATATTATTTTTATGTACATATAATAAAATTGGTTCAATTTTTTCTAATTGTTCTTTCGCACTTACTGCTTGAGAAAACGGTTTTGTACTTTCTGCACCTATATCAATTATGTCCGCACCATCATCAATTAATTTATGCAAATGAGCTATTGCACTATCAAAATCGTAAAACTGTCCACCGTCAGAAAAAGAATTTTGTGTTACATTTAAAATTCCCATCAACTTTGGCATAACTTTATTTTCCGGCTTAACTGTTTTCTCCAAAACTTCTGCCATTTTTTTCATTGAAAAAGGTTGATATCTCAATTTCTCGGCAATTTTTAAAATCTGCGAGATACTACCACCTAAAATACAGTCTGTTTTTTCTGTTTGTGCAGTCAAAACATCTCTATGAACAGCACAATCTGCGCCTACAGTTAAAGCTGTTTGTTTTAAAATATTTGCTTGAGGTAATGACAAATCAAAAATTTTCAAATTAACATATTTATATTTATTTGCGCCTTTACACAAATAAGAACTATCAAAACCGATGTTTGACAATTCTTTTTCAATATCGTTATCTAAAATTTTCTTCACTATAAAACTATTTGCCATAGTTAAGATTTTAGCATAAAAAAAGAGAGTTGATATTATCAACTCTCTTTTTATTATATTCTTTTATTCATTATTTAGCGATTGTAGTAACTGTAGTAGCTGTGCTTGCCAAGTTAGTACAGAAAGCTGTAAATTTACCGAAAATGTCAGCTACAGTTTTACCTGCTTTTGAATTTGCCGCTTCTGCAAGAGGTTTTAGTGCTTTATTTTCTTCTGCAGCCTTTGTTAAAGTATCAGTTACAGCATCTGAATAAGCTTCAGAATCTGTCTTCATATTCTTTTTAAATTCATCAGCGCCCTCAGTCAAATTAGTCATTGCTTCCATTGCCTTTTGAGCTTTATCAATTGCATTCATAGCTGTAGCGCCATCATTACCTCTAAATGCTACATGTGCCATTGAAACTGGTTGAATCATCATTTTTGTTTGCCTCCTAAAGCGTTTCCTTAAAACTCGTCATCGCTTATGTTGAAATCATCACTGCTAGACGTTGCACCATTATCAGATGATACGTCATGATTATAGCTGTCACCATTTGCTTTGTCAATAGATCTTTCAACAAGATTTTCTGTACTGTCAGAAACTTCTTTTTTAACTAATCCAAAGTCTTTCATAGCAACGCCAAGTGCTGCACCGCCTGCAACAACATTTACTGCATATCGTTGAACTTTACTAGCTAGAACTTTTGATTTTTCCATCTTTTCTGCTAATTTTGCAGCTTTTTCTGCCAATTTTGTTGCTTCTTCACCTGTCTTTTCTGATGCTTTTTTAGTCATTGCATCTACAGCTTTTTGAGTTGCTGAATTTGCATATTTACCAACCGCATCTGAAATCATGCCTGCAGCTTTATCTAAGCAGATTTTTGTTGCAGTAAACGCAATAACTACACCAATAGCTTTTGTGGCAAAGCTACCAATCTTCCCTATAACGCCGCCTTTTTCTCCTGCTTGTTCTGACATTCTGCGAAATTCATCTTGCTTTTGTTTCAAAGCATCTAAGTCAGGAGTGCCACCTTTAAAAGCGACATTCGTATTATTGCTTCTATTAGTTGTAATTAAATTTTGAGCTAAATTAATTGAACTTACTGCCATAATCTACACATATAAAATAATTTTCTTACCTACATAGATATAAAGTCCTGAAAACCATGTTTTTTGCTAGTTTTACATGGATTTCAGGACTTTTTGTTACATTAGTTAATATTTTTGTTAACTTTGTTATTTATTAAAAAATTTCATAATTTTGTCAATTAAACCTTCATCTTCCATTGAGGCTTCACTGTAAGTTCTTGCTTGACCTTCTAGTTTTTCCAGTTTTTTCTTGATTGAAATAACTTCTTGGTCAGGAATTGCAGAAGAAGAAAGATATTTATTATAGAATTCCACAGCTTTAACCGGATTTTTAGTCTTTTCGTATGCAACCGCCAATGATTTTAAAACATTTGACTTACGGTTATCTAAGCAATATAGTTTTTCAAAATACTCAATTGCCATTCTGTAATCACCAATACTTTCACGAAATTCACCTAATCTTTCAAGTGCTTTTTTGTTATTCAAATCAACTTTGCTTAAGCGTTCATAAAACTCAATGGCATGAGTTTTGTCATTCATATCATCTAATAATTCAGCAATTGTAAGCAACAAAGCTTTGTCGTCTTCTTTTTGTTGTAAAGCAAACATATATTCATTAAGAGCAACGTCTTTGTTTCCACGTGCCAAATTATATTTTGCCCAATTTAAGTGTTCGTTATAAGAATCACCTTTTTCTTCATAAATTAACGCTCTCATTTGATAAATCAATGGTGAATTTTTATCAAATTTTGCGAATTCATTTACAGCATCAAGAGCTTCATCAAATTTCTTTTCAGTGTAATAATATTGAGCAACCAAAGATAAATATTTAGGATTCTTTTTGTATCTATCTTGCATTTCATCAATTTTAACTTTAGCTTCTACAAGTTTTTCATCATCAATTAAGCATCTCAATTGAACTAATGGATCAGAGCTAACTTTTGAAGCTTCATCTGTTTGATTATTTGAGATATAGATTTCTGCTAATTTATTTTTAATCTCGTCACTTTCGTGTCCGTCTTTTATAGCTCTTTCTAAGATTTCTGCCGCACTTGATAAAATGCCTTCTTTTGCATAAATTTGAGATAATAACATATAAGCTTCAACAGGTGCTTCGTGGGTATCAATTAATCTTAAATACTCATCGATTGCTTGATTATCTTTGTTTAATTGTGTATAAATTCCGGCAAGCACAAATCTTGTCATATTTCTTTGGGCATCTTCGTATGCTTTATCCAAAGCCTTTTTAAAATCTCCTGCTGCATGTTGTAATTGTCCCTGACATACGTGTAAATTACCTCTGTAAGTGTAATATTTATATCTATCTGAACTTTCAAACAAATCCATTAATTGTTCATAAGCCATAACATTTGCTTTGTCTTCTTCAACAATTTTTGAGAAATATTTTTCAGCATCTTCAACCAACCCAAGAATTTTTGCGACATGCGCAGTTCTTTGTAAAAGTTCAACACTATTTGGTCTTTTTTCCAAAAGTTTTTTATATTCAGCATACGCTTTATCATAAAGTTCTTGTTCTTCAAATTGTTCTGCTTGTTCGATAGTCATTTTATTTACCTTTCACTTATTTTTATATTAAATCATGAAACCAGAATATAATATATAGTAAACCTTACTAATTAAATTTGTTTTGCGCTCTGTCTAATCCGTCAGTTAAATAACACTTAACAGCATCAAGAGCAATTTTTAAAGTTTCTTTCAATGTTGATTCTTGTTCTTTAGAAAAGTTTTGTAAAACAAAAGCTTCTGACGGAATTGGAGGTTGAGGCCCTATGCCGACTTTTAATCTTGCAAACTTGTTTGTACCGGCATGCTGAATTACGGATTTTATACCATTGTGTCCGCCATCAGAACCACTTGCTCTGAATCTTAATCTGCCCAATTCAATTGATAAATCGTCATAAATTACTAAAATATCTTTTGTATCAATCTTATAATAATTCATAACCAAACTTACCGCTTCACCTGACAAATTCATGTATGTTGTCGGCTTAATTATAATAACATCTTCATTGTTAAATTTAATTTTAGTAAATAAACATTTTAATTTTGACTCTTCTCTAAAAGAAAAACCTTCATTCACAGCCCAATAATCGGCAACCATAAAACCCATATTATGACGAGTAAAGTTGTATTTATCTCCGACATTTCCCAGTGCAACAATAAGTTTCAACGTTTTATCCTCTTGTTATCTAAGTTAATTATAAGTCCTTATGTTTATAATTTTAACGCAAATAAATATTACCAATGGTATTAACTACCTTTCGCTTAACAAAAAGATAAAATGGGTTTATTTTATGATACACGGAGACTCCAAAAATGTATCAAGATTATAGGGGAGATTAGTTATGAAATCTGAAAACAAACCAATAATTAAAGAAAAAAGTTCAAAAATGGTAAGCGATTTTTTAGAAAGAGCAAATTTACACAAAAAAGACTTTGCCGAAATGATTGGTGTAACTCTATCATATGTTTATAACTTGATAGATAATTCAATACCGTTTTCAACAAGAGGAACAACATTAGAAAGAATTGCAACAGTCATGGAAGTTGAACCGGAAATATTTGATGAGTACAAAATTCCACAAGAACCGATTATGCTAGATGAAGCTGTAGAGGTGTTGAAAGACAACCTAAGAAAGAAAAAATTGAGTGTAGTAAACTTTTTAAAAGCATTTCCACGTAAAAAACGATTGGACATGGTGGATATTTTGAGAGGAGCAATGCCAATCCCGTTAGACTACAAAGAATTAAGCATGATTGGACAAGTTCTGGATTTATCAACAGAAGATATTTACACCATTTGGGAGAACAGAGTAAAGCAAGTTCTTGAATCAGGTGGCATGAATATATATTCAAATGCAGCACTTGTAAACTCAATGTTTGATTGCGCAAAAAAATATATCGACTTAAAAGAAAACGGCTAAAATATAATATTGAGAACCCAAAGGGCGGATTTTACGAATGTAAAATCCGCCCTTTCTAAAAAAAAATATAAAATTTTTTAAAAAAGTAGTTGACTTAGAAATTTTTTCATTGTAGATTATAACTACACCAAATCGAAAGATTGGAACTTGACACTCGGTAGTTCAAATAGGGACTCGACTGAAAGGTGAATAGGGAAATGGTTTCACCCCCGAGGCAAGGTAAAGGCTTACAAAGTGAGCGCTTGTAGCTCAGCAGGTAGAGCACTCCCCTTTTAAGGGATAGGTCGCGCGTTCGAATCGCGCCAAGCGCACCACTTTATTTCAACCGGTAACCTCAGAATGTTGCCAAAAGGTTGGACAAAATAGAAAGACTCCGCAAGGAGTCTTTTTTATTGCTAAAAATTCAAGAATAATATATAATGTTCATTATGAGAAAGTTTTTAGTTTGTTTTAGTTTAGTTGTAAGTATTTTGGTTCCTCAAAGCGCTTTTGCCAAAAAGGTAAAAGTTCAGGCAATTACGCCCTTTGATAGTAATAATCCGCCTCATAACTTTACAATAAAACTGAATGAACCTATTTTTAATGACAGTTTATTTTTGTATAAAGACACCGTTATAAACGGATATATTTATCAAACAATTCCACCCAAAAGATTAAAACAAAGCGCATCTTTTATATATATTCCGACAAACTATATTGACTCAATGGGTAAAAAACAATACATTACAAATGTTGTAACTCAATATACAACAAAATTTAGCCCGAAAGATGCGATTACAAATGCTCTTTATATTTTTGGCGGAGTACCTGTAGCATTGGCAACAGCAGGATTTTATGCGGCTCAAGGAGCTATGGAAGATAAAAATACTGCAAAGACAAAAGACACACTGAAAGCTTCTGCAGAAAATGTTTATGAAAACTCTCCTCTTTCATTGATAGAAAAGGGTGATTTTTTAAAGATTCAATCTAACCAAGATTTTTTACTTAATTTTATATTTATCAAGAACAATGCACCAAACTATGATTATCAGAAGGTAAACTAGGATGAAAAAGTTTTTATTAATACTTACACTACTAACTTTTTTCATATCACCTGCTAATGCAAAATCTACATTGGTAGAGGCAATGACGCCTTATAATAGCAATAACCCTTCTGATACTATTGTTTTCAAGGTTGTAAATGAAAATTATATAGAAAATTACGGTATTTTGTATAACGACGATATCATAGAAGGAATCGTAATAAGAGCAAAAGATAATAACCGACTAAAACAAAATGCAACTTTTTCACTAAAAATAACTCAAATTCGACAAAGTAACGGCGAATTACAAGAGCCTCAAAATCTTTTTGCAAAATATACAACAGAAATGGACAAGTTAGAAACATCAAAAACAGCAGCACTTACCGTTGGTAATTTCTTTGTAAAAGGTCTTTCTTGCGGATATAGAACAGTTGAAGGTGCAGTAAAAAACCCTGAAGGAAATCGTTTTAAATCGGCAGGAGTAGCACTGTATAACTCTACTCCGTTAGCTTATATAAACAAAGGTAAAGATATTTTAATAGATGTAGGCAACCAATTTTTGTTAAACATTGAAGTTGTAACCCCTGAAGACAAGAACATTATTGACGAACACAACTATAACTTATAGCCCTCTTATATCTCATCTTTTTAGAGGATTTAAGTCATGGAAAACATGGCTAACATGCATGTCATACAAGGGATACAGCATGATTTGTATCGTTATCAGTAAGGAGAAACGCACATAATATGTGTGTATTTTGTGAACTTCTGGTCTAAATATTAAATAGCAAAATAACCGCCGAGTTTGTAAAATACAAACTCGGCGGTACAATTTATATTTTTACATTATTTGTATGTTTCTTCAAGTGGGGTGGGTGAGGTTTAGATGTTTAGATGGTTGGCAATATGTCCGTAATGACTTAAAATAAAACATAATGTCATCCCGTGCTACGACACGGGATCTTTTTTTATACACAATTGCTATTCAAGAGATCCCGCATCAAGTGCGGGATGACATTTTGGTTACAATTCCAACCCGAGGGCACCACGAATTTATTTTAATTGAGAGATACCGCATCAACCTCTCGCAAAACAATTCGCTGGATTATTTTGCTCGGCAGAGTGGGATGACATAAAAGTAAATGTTTTCCTCTAAGGTATTTTATTTCAAATAATTTAACAACGCTAACAAGCCCAAGTCATATGAGAATGAGCCTAAGCCTGAGATTTGACCGATACACACAGGTGCAATCATTGAGTGCTTTCTAAATTCTTCTCTTGCATTAATATTTGACAAATGTACTTCTACAACAGGTAATTCAACGGCTGAAATCGCATCTCTGATAGCAACACTTGTATGAGTGTAACCACCTGCATTAAGGATTATGCCGTCATAAATTCCGTTTGCCTTTTGAATAAAATCAACTATTTCACCTTCAATATTTGATTGACAACAGTCTAATTGAATGTCATGTTTATGAGCTTCGGCTTGAAGATGTTTTTCAATCTCTTCTAATGTTTCAGAGCCGTATTTATCAGGTTCTCTTGTTCCCAACAAGTTCAAATTAGGTCCATTTACTAATAAAATATTCATAATATTTATCCCTTTCTTTGTAACTCAATTATAACAAAAAAATTCTATTTTTTAATTTTTTGTGATTAATTTAAAGTTTTGTGGTATATATATAGATAGATAAAGGAAAAATTTTTGAGGTATAAATGGAAGCAAACAAACCACAACAACGCCGTTGGTATGATAAAGACCCAGTTTTAAAAGAGGCATTAGAATTACTAAGATTAGCCCCTGGGGATAAAAGAGATGCAGCTGCAGAATTCATTATTCAGATGCAAGAACAAGTTGCTGCAGATGTTATTGAAAAAGTTTACGACATTATGTCTGAATACCACGGAAAAGGTAAACGTTGGTATGATAACGATCCAATCGTTATGAAAGCAATTGAATTATTAAGGGTTGCTCCTAAAAAAACTCAAAAAGAAGCTGCATTAAAACTTTTAACTGCCCTTGAAAACAACGACGGCGGTATGGAGCTTATTAAAGAATAGCAATAATGAAAGATATTCAAAAAGAATACGATTCAAGAGGAATCGATATTCAAAAAGTTGGAATAAAAGACTTTGAAATTCCACTAAATATTCGACGTAAAAATAGCACAAACCAAGTTGTTAGCGCAAAAGCACGTGTTACGGTGTCACTTCCAAAACATTACAAAGGAACACATATGTCACGCTTTGTGGAAGTGCTTACAGAATGGCAAAACAAAGACATGCTCGGCTCTGACCTAAAAGGTTGTTTGTCTGCAATTGTAGAAAAACTTGAGGCTAAAAGCGGAGAGTTGGAATTAGCCTTCAAATATTTTATTAATAAATTTGCGCCGGTTTCAGGTTTAACCTCAACAATGAGCTACGAATGCTCATTTAACAGCATTTTAGAAGATTTTAACACACCAAATGAGCATTACAAGTTTGTTTTAGGCGTAAAAGTTCCGGTTACAACGCTATGTCCGTGCTCTAAAGAAATTTCAGCATACGGCGCACACAATCAAAGGGCAATTATAAGTGTAAAAGTTTCTTACGACAGAAACGAACATATTTGGATTGAAGATTTAGTTGAGATGATTGAAAGTCACTCATCAAGCGCAATTTACCCGCTATTAAAACGTGAAGATGAAAAATTTGTAACTGAAAAAGCTTACGAAAACCCTAAATTTGTCGAAGATATCTTGCGTGACGTAGTTTTAGATTTAAGAAAAAACAAAACAGTTAAAGAATTTGAAGTTGAATGTGAAGCTATGGAAAGTATTCACAATCATTCAGCTTGGGCTTATCAAAAAGAGGTTAAGTAAAATTTACTTAATTCTAGTTAACATTAATTGATTTTAGAGTTCTGTTAAATATATAATATTCTTATAAACTGGATATGAGTATTAGAAAAGTGAAAATATAATGTCAAAATCAAATATAGATCAAAAATTAGAACAAGAAGAAAAAGATTTAAACGAAGAATATAGCTTATTTTTAAAGCATTTAAAAGCAGAAAAAGAAGATACTTCAGGCTTTGCAAGAACATTATTTGGTATTGTAATTGTGTTCTGTGCCATAATTTTGGTTCTTTTAATTGCACAAGAAAATAGAGAAATTATTACTGAAACCTTTGGTGAAGACTCATTTGTTACAAAAATGTTGTTGAGTTTGCCACTGGATGTTAAAAATAAACAACACGTAAACTTTGCAATGCCTTTTGCGCAAAGACGTCAAAACATTTTGTTATGCGGTGTTGATGCAAACAGCTCGCCTACAAGCCCTTGGATTGGCGCAAGAACAGACACAATTATTTTATTAAATATTGATCCAAAAACTAAATCAATAAACGCAATTTCGATTCCTCGTGACAGTAAAGTATACCTTCCGGGAGATTACGGAATTCAAAAAATAAATTCTGCTCACGCAATCGGCGGTATTGAAATGACAAAAGCGACTATTGAAAGAACTTTGGGCGTAAAAATTGACCACTACATCTTAGTTCATGACGAAGCTGTAAGAAGGATTGTTGATGCAATCGGCGGAATTCCGATTTACGTTGAAAAGAATATGTATTACCACGATTATGCCGGCAATTTACACGTAAACTTATCAAAAGGTTTGAACATTTTAAACGGTCAAAATGCAGTTGGTTACTTACGTTTTAGACACGATGGTTTGGGTGATATCGGAAGAACTCAACGTCAACAATGGTTCTTAAAAGGTTTATTGGAAAAATTACAAACTCCACAAACAATCGCAAAAATACCTGATATTTTAAACGTTATTGCAACATACGTTAAGACAGATATGTCATTCTATGAAATCTCTCAATATGCAGCGATGTCAAAGGGATTTGATATAAACAAAATCGAATTTGCAACACTTCCAGGTGCTCCAAATAAACACGGTTATATCAGTTATTGGATTTTAGATCCTGAAAAAACACAAGAAATGGTAAACAGAATGATTTACCGTGACAGAGTTTCACCGGCAAATGAAGCATACAATATCGGAATAAAATACACAAGAAGTAACAAAGCAACAGCAGATGCAGTTAAAGCAACAATTGAGGAAATGGGTTACAATGTAAACTGTTTTGGTCCTGCAAGTTTGCCTCACTCTCAATTTATTGCACACGAACCTTCTGTTTCAAACGAATTTTTCACATCAATAAAAAGAAAAGCTCCACAATTAAACAAAATGCAATTTGTTTACAATCCGGACAGAACTTACTGTACAAGTAGTGACATAACTATTTATCTTGCAGGAGAATAATTTTATGACAGCATTATGGATAATTCTTGTTGGTATTTTATTGTACATAATTTATGTAATAAAATTAGCTTTAGACTTGGATAAATACAAAGATAACCTACTTAGAGGTTTGGCCGGCGTTGATGCAATTATAATAAAAAAGAACATTGTTATTCTTGATATTTTGGGCTATGCAAAAGAATTTATGGACAAAGATCAAAATCTTGTAAATGAAGCTTATGCAATTCGATATGAACTTAACAAGTTAAAACCTCGTATTGATAATGTTGAAATGCGTTACTCCTTACAAAAAAGTTTTGATGCACAAGTAGCATTAATTGTTCAAGCTGTAAACAGATATAAAGACCTAAAAACAAATATGGGGCTTCAATCTCGTCTAAGAGAGTTAGAAACATTAGAAAACGCTCAAAACGAAAAACTTGTTTTTTATAATGATGCTGTGGATAGAATGAATTGGTACATAAACACCTTCCCATCAAGCATTCTTGCTCAAATCAACGAAGTAAAACCACCTCCACCTCGTTATGACAGATAGAATTAAATAAAAGAAGAAAAGGCACGGCGGAACGAAATTCCGCCGTGCCTTTTAAGTACTTAAAGCCCCTCCATTATTAATTCTTGAACCTTTGAAACAAGAAACAAATTTTAAGATGTTACGTCTAAAAAATTGTAGGTGGAAGAATAAGGATTTTTGAGTATGAGTAATTTAAAGAGCTGCAGTGCTGAATTAATTGACGAAAAGTGGGATGAATTTGATTTTAGGGATAATGCAGAAGATGAAAACTTAGACGAAGAGCCTAAAACATTTAGTTGTATAGCCAAAGAAGACGATGTTTTGCAAATGTATTTGAAAGATATTGGTAAAACAAAATTATTAAGCACAAAAGATGAATTATTTTTAGGAAAGAACATTAAAGAGGGTTCACCTCAAGATGCATTACGCGCAAAGAAAAAATTGGTACAAGCTAATTTGAGACTTGTAATCAGTATTGCAAAAAGGTACGTTGGTCAAGGCGTATTATTTATGGATTTGGTTCAAGAAGGTTCAATCGGATTAATTAGAGCTGCTGAAAAATTTGATTACACAAAAGCTTTTAAGTTCTCAACCTATGCAACTTGGTGGATTAAGCAGACAATCATACGGGCAATCTCAAATAGTTCTCGTTCAATCAGAATTCCCGTTCATATGACAGATAAAATAAGGAAATATAAAAAGGCGGTCTTAGATTTAACTTTTGAATTAAACAGAGAACCAAACGAAAAAGAAATAGCTGAAAGGATGAAAATAAGCATTAAAAGAGTACAGAGTATAAAAAAAGCAATCATAAAAGAGCCAATAAGTCTTGACACACCTGTAACTGATGATTTGAATATTCAAGATTATATTGCAGATTATAGCTATAAGGCACCTGAGGAGCAGGCACAAAGCGCAAATCTTGCAGATTGTATGTCACTTTTGATGCGACATCTTGATGATAGAGAACGAAAAATATTAATTCACCGTTTTGGGCTTGAAGGTACACGACCAAAAACACTGGAGGTATTGGGTAAAATATTAGGATTTTCAAAAGAGCGAATTAGGCAACTGGAAGATTTGGCAATAAATAAATTAAGGAGCAATGATAAAACACATTTATTTCATAGTTTTTTAGAAGATTAATTAAATAAAAA
>UMFK01046997.1_pt1 | contig 20074 bp, 8 predicted proteins | sample 1964981 | NCBI WGS metagenome assembly UMFK01 (sample SAMEA4836043, study PRJEB28245) | human gut metagenome | biome: gut microbiome; material: fecal sample | place: Denmark | collected 2008
CGAAGTCACACTAGACAATCTCTTTCAAGAATGACACATAGGAGAAAGAGAATATTTTCATCATTAAAAAAACGCAAAAAGGTCGGTCGTGTCTTCACGACACAACCGACCTATCACGACTAACATTTTTTTTCGGTTAATCTTTGTATGATAAACCTAAAACTAATGTCTTTTAGAGTAATTACTTGGCTTCCTTCCAATATTCTGGAGCACCAAGACCTACTGCAAAGCCACCATAGGTGTGCTTGCGATAATAATCCAAATCCCAGAGGCCTACTGGCAAACCAGCACGCCAACCACTATTGGCTGGACTGTCAGTAACACACCACTGGCAGATACCCCACTGCTGATTCTCAGGAACAATCTCAAAATACTTCTTGACGATAAACTCGTAGTAAGCACGCATTGCCTTGTGCTGTTCCTCGGTCATATCAGTAGTCTTTACTTGGATATATGGGTCTTTGCTGTTCTTATCCAAGTTCGGAACCTCCAAGCCCATATCCAACTCAGAAATACGAACCAACTTACCTGTACTAACCATCAGGTTGAGCATGTTCACGTAAGCATCCTCTCTTTTTTTCTGCTCAACAGGATCCATGCAGCATGAAACGTGCATCTGACTGCCAATACCATCAATCTTGGTAACGCCGTCCTTCTGCCACTCCTCAATCCAGTGAATCAAGCTCTTAAGCTTCTTGTTATCGTCGTAAGCAGTTTCGAGGTTATAATCATTGATGAAGAGCTTCAACTCCTCAGGATTTCCACCAGCATCAGCAAAGCCCTTGCGAGCTGCAGCTACAGCAGTGCGAACATAATCAATGTCACCCAGGTAATCCTGCCAGTAGAAATTGTTCTTGGCATCATCGGCGGAAACTGTACCACGTGTGGCAGACTGGAGATCGTAGTAACCATCGCCATTCTTATCTTCACCAGAGATAGCCTCGTTTACAACTTCCCAAGCTTTCACCTTGCCCTCGGTAGCTTCCATCATGCCGTAAATCCACTTCTGCATAACAGAGGTAAGAATGTTCTTCTTCTCCTCAGGAGGCAAAGGTTTAGTATTGGATTTTTTGACCTGACAAACCTTAACAGAATGTACATCCAAAGTAGCATCTGCTGTCTGTGGTTTCAAGATAATATCATAATCACCTCCAACAATATTAGGCATCGGAAGTTTTACGGTTTGACGACCAGCAGAAACAGGTACACTTACAGTAATAGCCTGGGCACTGCCACCCCAACCATTCTGCATAGTCAATTCTACTCCACTAGCATCCTTGGAAGAAGTTATATCCAAATAAACCACATAATTACCCTCCTCAGAAAGCTTATTTTCGCCACCTGACATAACAAAGAACTGAGACCAATCTCCTGTTGGAACAAAATGGATAGCACCATTCACAACAGGTGGTTCGCATCCCATAGCAAAGAATGGGAAAGGTCCATCAGTATAGGTTCGCTCATGAACTTCATTTTCTATATCTACAGCAGCTGCACCAGCAACATTACCGATTTTATATGAAATTGGTACCCAAGATACTTTTGTCCAATGCGAAATATCATCTTCATCAAAGGTAGAGTTGACTACAATATTATGGTCAGAGCCCTTTTCTTTCAATACAAAATTATCAAAATAAAGTGTTCCGCCAACCTTTCCGAAACAGAAACGCATACGGTCAATATCTGCATTTGGCGTGAAAGAGAATTTATTGTCAACAGCACTTTCAGCTACAGTAAATGAACCTGCTCCATACTGTGTAGCAGAACCATCTTTCTTACCAGGCCAGAAATCAATCGTTCCAGGATTAGTTCCCCTTACATTAAGTGAAATCTCGTAAGTTTTACCAGCTTTAAGAGGCTCATCCAAATCATAGTAGATTTCATAATCATAGGTATTGGCCTTAGGATCGCCACTTGTAATGATAAGACCAGGATTATCCTCAGCAGGAGGTAACTCCTTATCTGCAATCAGTCGCTTCAGATACTTGTTAGGCTGCTGAGAATGCCAAGCCAAGTTATGGCCATAAACAGAAAGGCCTGCATCGGTAGCATTCTTAACATATTCACTTACTTTATCAAAATTCATGCTACCATCATCAGCAACACAAGAAGCCATCTTCATGGCGTTGCCGGCTACAGTCTCGTTAAAGTTGCTGTTGGTCAAAGCATACACCAGTTCCTTCTTGTTATATTCATCTACAGCAGTTCCGATTCCGAGGTGGAAGTTTGGACGATCCTTGATGTATTCCTTCAAGGCATCATATTGCTCCAGATAACCATACTGCGCTTCCTTTCCAGGACGTACGGTCTCGAAATTCTGGTCGAAGTGGTCTGCACAAGAGGCCAAAAGCATGGCCCCGAGTGCAGATACTAATATTTGTTTATTCATAATTTATGCGATCATTAATTATTATAGGTATAAGAGAACTCCTCTAAAGTTACTCCACTACGCCACCAGACGAGTTTCTCGTTCAAACTCTTCCTTGCACCATCAGCGAAGGTGATTTCGGCGTTGAGTTCCATCAGGTCACGATCCTTGTTATTCCACGAATGGATACCATCGTCAGCCCAAGAGCCTGAGCCTGTAGCCGTAACACCATCGGTAAGCGAAGTGATGGTACACTTTTCGTGGTCATCGAAGGTGAGCAGGAGGTCTGCCTTGTAGATGGTACTGCCCTCCTGGAACTCTACTGAATAAACAGAGCTGTTCAGGGTGCGGGTAGTAATCTGAACCTGTGAAGCCTTCTCGATGTTGTCGGTGCTTGTATTGTGATTTGTCAACCACCAGCCACTATACTTGTTCTGATACTTCACGCAGTACATCACGTAATCCTTAGGAGCTGTTTCCCAGATGGATGCATTGGTACGGGAGCCTGCAGCACCTTCTTTCAGAGTACCGGCAGAGATTCTGTCGAAGCCCTGCTGATCGGTCATCACCAGAGGAATCACGTAGGTATTCTTCACGGCATCAGGGTCGTTGAAGAAAGCATCAGTCAGCTGCACTACTGTCTCACCCGTCATTCCGCCCTTGAAATCGAGTTTGTTGGTAGAAAGAGAGTAATATTCTGCAGGCATTGCCTTTACAGGAGTACCATCTGCAAAAGTAAGATGATCGCACAAACTGTTATCCACAGCTACGTTCACATAACCTTTTCTTCCATTGTAAGAGCCGGCAAAAGTTGCCTTGATCTTGCATTTATGCTCCTTATCGAGAGAGGTATCGTATTCATCATCGCCCAAGACGATGGTACGAACCGGACTCTGATAAACGAACATGGCAGTAGTTCCACCCTCGTAATCATCGAAAGTTTGGTCTCCATTCTCACATGCCGTGAAAGAAGCCATCAGTGCCAGAAGGGCTGCCACCATTTTGATATATCGTTTCATAATCATTAGTCTTTATTAATAATATTAGTCGTTTATTATTTCCAACCCTCGTTCTGCTTGAGGTTGCTGTATTTCAGAATCTCAGAGTATGGGATAGGACCATAGTACATATAGTCTGAATAGTTGCGTTCCTCAGCGTCGAAAGTCTTGTAGATGTATTTGCCTGTTGTGGCATCTGTCGTGATATTGATACCCTTGGCAGCCTCATTGAGTTTAGGGAGCTCAACCTTCCAGCGGCGCAAATCCCAGAAACGATGGTTCTCGAAGCAAAGCTCCAGGCGGCGCTCGTTGCGAATCAACTCACGCATCTTGTCCTTGTTCTGTGCGCACTCTTCCAAGTATGGGTCTTCACCAAACTCACCAAGTCCGGCACGCTCACGGATTGCCTTGATTACATCGTAGGCAGAATAGTTGGCACCGCCCACATTTGCCTTAGGCCCCTGAGCCTCATTGGCAGCCTCAGCATAGTCGAGCAAGATTTCCGTAGTACGGATACGTGCTGACAGATGCTTCTGCTTGGTTGCAGAGCTTGGGTTGAGGTTCACATCAGGACGGAGCAACTTGCGGAGATAATAACCAGTCTTGGTTGATTTTCCGTTCTCCTTGTTCAAGCCATCCAGAGTTTTGGAATCGGCAGCTGTATTTACCACTCCATCAGTAGAACCGATTTTATCGCCATTTACCAGAATGTAGGCAGCGAGACGTGGATCACGGTTCTGATAAGGATTCTTGGCATCGTATCCTGCATTAGCATCAGTAATAGGATAACCGTTTGACATAGGGAACGCATCCACCAGGTTCTGGGTTGGATTGAGCTTACCGCTACCATAGAGCGAAGGAGGATAGTTATCTGTCTCCAGAGTGTTGCTTTCATCAACGTTTCCACGCCAGATAATCTCCTTAGGATTCTCGGATGTAGCACCCAATCCGTCTATGAGCGACTTATTGCAGAACCACTTCCATCCGTCAGGATCCACTGCATCCAAACCGCCAAACTCGCTCAGGCAGCTGGCAGCATATTTGGCAGCATCCTCGTAAGAGGCAACACCGGCAGATGCATAAGCAGGAGAAGCGGCGAGGATGGCGAGCTGAGCCTTGAAAGCCGAGATGATGCGACCATCAATCTTGCCACGATGGTTGGTACCGAAGGCACGGTTGTACTCCGCATTGGTAGCACCCTTCTGGGCATACTTGGCAGGAACCTTATCCTCATCCACATCGGCATACTGCTCAGGCAAATACTTCAGAGCCTCATCAAAATCAGACATAATCTGATCGTAGCACTCCTTGAAGGAGTTACGTGGAAGATTGAAATCAGACTTTGAATCTTCTGAAGAAAGATGGATAGGCACACCCATCAACTGACCATCTACCATTCCGGCATGAGCACGGAGCAAGTACATCATGTGTAAGCCACGCAAAGCATAGGCATTACCCTTGTAGTTGTCGCAATACATCTGATTGAGAATCTCACTTGAGTAAGACCACTCAACCTTATCGCAGTTTTCCAACATCAAGTTGCAGTACTGGATGGCATGATAACGTCCATCCCACTGTGAAACTGGGTTCATATTGGCAGCCCAAGAACCTGTAGCCATCTTCTTATGGTTGAAATAGTCGCCTGAGTTTTCGTTGGTGACAGCATCATCTGTAGCCACATCAGTATATGGAGAGGTGCTATATGGCAGAGCCAGGTAAGCATTGTCAAGAATACCACGGGCAAACGTAGGATCCTTATACATCTCGCTGATATCTTGGTTATTTTCCAAGGCAGGCTCAAACAGGTCGTCACAAGAAGTGAGCGATACTAAGACTGCACTTATCAATAATAATCTTGATAATTTCATAATTTTAATTCTTTAATTAATTCTAGAATGAAACCTTAGCACCGATGCTATAGAAGCGGTTCAATGGTGCCGAGCCTGAATTGTTAACATCCATCTCCATGAGTTTGCGCTCCTTGGCTATGGTGAGCAGACTGTTGCCGTTGACAAAGAGCTGAAGTCCGCGTACGAAACTCTTCATGAACATCGCCTTAGGGAAGTCGTAGCTCAACTGCACCTTCTGAAGGTCGATACGGTCGGTAGAGTACATCCAGAAGTCTGATGTCTGATAGTTGTTCGTACCTGCCTCAGTGGTCAGACGTGGGAAGGTGGCTGTGGCTGCAGTCTCCTTGGTCCATCTGCCGCGCATCTCTGCTGTATATTTGGCACTACCGCCCACCCAGAAGTAGGTGGAATTCTTCACGGCATGAGCACCGAAGTTTCCTGTGCCGAGCATGAAGAGGGTGAAGCCCTTATATTTCAGAGTGAGGTTCATACCGATAGTGGTAGGAGTTCCATACCAGCCACCCTTGCCCAGGTAAACCTGGTCCTTGCTATCGATAACGTTGTCGCCGTTCTGGTCCTTGTACTTCAGGTCACCCGGACGGATGGTTCCGCCGATAATCTGAGTTGGAGAGTTCTTAATATCATTCTCATCCTGGAAGAAGCCCAGGCACTCATAACCCCAGATAGCATCGAGTGGCTGACCCTGGCGATACTGATAGGTATCAGCATACTGCGAATCATCTCGCTTGGTTGCCTCGGTGGTGTAGTAAGTTACGTTGGCTCCAACGCCGAAACCGAAATCACCCAACTGCTTCTTGTAGTTCACAGCAAAGTCGAAACCGCTGCGCTTGTCCTCATTAAAATTAATGTAAGGAACGAAAGAAGACTCAGGATAGTAGCTGAACAGATAGCTTGGCACCTGATTGCGAGCCTCCAGAATTCCGTTGGTCCACTTAGAGAGGAAGTAAGATGCATCGAAACTCAAAGCCTTGTTGAGCACCTCTGCATGAACCGTAGCAGAAATTTCCTTGCGGTGCAGGTAGCTGAGATCGTCATTGCTACCACGCTTAGCCTGCATAGCTGAGTGACCGGCGCCACCATTCCAATCCCACCAGCCACCGCTCTGATAGGTTCCGAGATACATATAATAGTTATCAATGCCCAGATCGGTCTTCATATCGGTATAGCTTGCACTCAAAGTTAAGTCATCGAAGATGGAATTCTCCAAGAACTTCTCTTTAGACAAGCGCCATCCCAATGTAACGGATGGAGAGACACCCAATCGCTTGGCTGATGGCAACTTGGCAGACCAAGGTGTAGCCAGAGCAAAATCGGCATAATACTTATGATCATAGTTATAAGAGAGCTGCAAGCCCATGTTGGCGTTGCTCACCTTATGATACTCTGCTGACTTACTCTGCTGATAACCGTTGGCCACCAACATGGCACTTACGTTGTGCACATCGTTGAAGGTGCGGTTGTAATCGAAGTGCGCATTGAATGCGATGGTCTGGTTATCGGTAGAACCAGAGATATTCTGAGCACCCGATTTCTTGTCCACCGTACCATTGTTGTTCAAACCTACGATAACATCCTTGCCGTTGTAGTTAGCCCATGTAGGCTGGAAGGTGGCGTAGGAATTGTTGAACGATGTTGAGTATGCCGTAGCATAGTCGATGGCTACCATCGTGTGGAAACTCAAGCCCTTGAGTACAGAAGAGAGGTCGAAGTTCAAACCTGCATCAAACTGGAACTGACGGCTGTGATAGACATTGGTACCCGAAGCATAGATGTCGCCGAACACGTTGGTGAGGTCGGCAGAAGAACCACCCAGGAAGTACTTGCCATCAATGATATTGCTGGTAGCCCCAATCATAGTCAGCGCCGACTTGGCATTAGGGTCAATCATATCCACAGGAATCAGCGGAGCCACACGGTTAGGGCGGAAGGTGCGGGCCTGCTCCCAGTAGCTGCTATTGTTAGTATTAGCCGACTTAGCCCCGTAGAAGGTGGCATTCGCATTTACGTAGGCATTGATGGTGCTGCTCAAGGCGAAATCCACATTACCTCTTACATTGAATCGGTCGGTATAGTTCTTCTTAGCCTCGCCGAAGTTCAAGTTGTCACCGTTGCGATAGTAACTCACGTTGGCATAGAAGCGCGCCTTCTGGTTGCCGCCTTCTATTTCGGCAGAAACCTCCGAGCGGTTGAACGCCTTCTTGATGTAATCAGAAGAATAGAAGTCTACGCTAGGATAGCGATATGGATTCTTTCCGGATGCATAGTTGTAGATGGTCTCTGCAGAATATGGCAGGTTGTTTTCGGCACCGCCATCATTGAGGAAAGCCTCGTTGTAGAGAGTCATGTACTCAGCCGAGCCGAGATACTCAGGAAAAGCCTTGGCTACGTTCCAGCCCGTATTGGCATTCACCTTAACCGACAAGCCATCGTTAACCTTGCCACGCTTGGTGGTAATGAGAACCACGCCATTGGCAGCCTTGCTGCCATAGAGTACTGTGGCCTGGGCACCCTTCAGGAAAGAGATATCCTCAATCTCGTCGGGGCGAACATTACTGGCGTCACGTGGCACACCGTCGATGAGAACGAGTGCATTGGAATAACCCCACATACCACTGCCATTATAACCGGATACATAACCCTGCATATTGTCAAGGCTGTAGGTATTATAGTTTTTCTCTGTCAATTCTCTGACGTTGACGGTGCTCACACCACCGAGCACATCGCTCTGGTACGCCTTCTTGAACGCCACGTTAACCATTGCGCTATCAGCAGATTCCTGAGCCGAAGCAGGCAACTGTGCCAGAAGTGCAGTAACCACTGTCAGAGCAGAGTATATTGTTTTCTTATTATTTTTCATATATAATATGATTATTTCTAAGTTTATGCTTTTTATATATCACATCTCCGGGTGATTACCATCCAGGATTCTGTCCAAACTCAGGATACAGATAAACATCACTTTCCTTGAGTGGCAAGAGATAGTGTTTCTCAGAGAAGTCGCGGGTCACGATGCGTTTCTCGCTCCATCCTGTCACCTCGGCATCACGTGGATCGTTCTTGGTATAATCGAAATTACCTACACGCTTGAATTCCTGTGAAGTCTTGATGTTATAAGGATATTCTGTGAGAAGCAACCAGCGCTGCAGGTCGTTCCAGCGGAAGCCCTCAAAGGCAAGCTCTACGGCACGCTCGCGGCGAACCTCGTCCATAAACTTCTTCTGGTCGTTCATAAACTTATCTGCCACATGACCAGCTTTTACTCTCTCGCGAAGCACATTGATTGCTTCAGCAGCGGTGAGGTTGAGCTTTGAGCTCTTGTAGTTGGCTCCCTGAACGGCAGCACCAGCCTCAGCATACATCAGATAGAGGTCGGCAAGACGCATGTAAGGAAGGTCGCACTGCAAGGCACCACCCCATTCGTACATGCCATCATACTTATTTGCCTGGTGAGGAACCAGCTTCTGAGTATAGTAACCAGTGCGGCATCCCTGACTTGAAGAATTTCGCAATACACTACCAGAATACATTGGTATATACTGCAATGCAGCAACCTTTGGTTCCTTTACTGCATCAATGGTTGTATTGATATACTTAAAACCATCGAAGACGATGTCATGGTAGAAACGTGGATCACGATTCTTGAATGGATGCTTTGGATCGAATCCGGAATCAGGATCATCCAAAGGCAGACCATTAGCCATACCATAATAGTTTACATAGTTGGCTGTCGGCTGGTGAATCACAGCATCGTGTTGTACGATATCTTCCATCTTAGGTCCCCAAAGTTTGGTGAAGTTCCAGTTTGATGAATTCTCGCCAATATATGGACCGCGCATGATTGCCTCTGTAGAACCTGGTTGTTTCCAATTCTTACCTGTAGTACGGAAGATATCAGAAAAGTTGTTTGTAGAACCAGACTTTGCTACATGATTATAAATATCAGAGTAGTCATAGGTACACAATGCATATGGAGTTTTGCCTGAATTTACCTGAGCAATAGCCTCTGCCAAAGCATCAGCAGCCTTTGCGGCAAGCTCTGTATTATACTTATAGGTATCGCCATTCTTGGAAGCTCCCGTCTCTGCACCGATATTATTCAATGGAGAAGAAGCCCAAAGCAACACTTTACCTAAGTAGCCCAAAGCGCAAACTTTTGTAATACGAAGTTCATTCTTGCCCAAAGTTTTCTTACCTATAGTTGTCTTGTCCCAATCATTAGGAAGTAACTCTGCAGCAGCCTTAAAATCTTCGGCACATTTCAATGCGCACTTCTGATAAGAAAGACGAGGCAAAGTCAAAACTGATGCACCATCCAATACGGTGTCTACGTATGGCATACCGCCAAAGAAAGCTATCAACTCCTCGTGCCACCATGCACGGAAGAACAACAACTGTCCCTTGATGAAGTTCTTCTCTTCCTGGGTACAGTCGGTCATCAGGTCAAGGTTAGCAAGACCCAAATTACATTTGCGGATGCAATACCAGGCATGCTCCAAAGAATGAGCAAATTTATTGGTTGAAGTCGGATCAAGGTACTCACCAGGATTTCCAGAAGAAGGTCTGTGCAAGAAACTTTGATTATTGCTATACCAGTTACGGTAGTCGCCTAAATCAAAATGAGCAGTCACATGATCATCTCCCAAGCCAGTATTCATGATTTCATCTTCACCCCAGTTGAATGAGGTACAATACATATTCGACTCCTTACTTGGAATACAGTTGTACATTTCCTCCACATATCCCTGGAAATTGGTGAAGTTCTTGAACGCTTGTTCTGCACTCACATCTGTATCAGGGCTCTTATCTAAGTAATCTGTACAAGAAGCAAATCCGCAAGTGAGGCTCAGCGCACAAAATATTTTTACTAAATTATTTTTCATTTGTTATGCATGTTTAAAGATTAAACTTGACACCGAAGTTCACACGCTTCATTGTAGGGTAAGCACCTACGGCTCCACCGTTACTAGAGAAGTTTGACTCTCGGTCGTCTGGCATTCGGGTCCAGAGCCAGAGGTTGTTACCACTTATGTAAACCTTGAGGTTGTTCAAACCGAGTTTCTTGATCCAACCGCCGTTCCAGGTATAGGCTATCTCTACGTTCTTCAAACGAATGTAAGAACCATCGCAAAGATATTGAGTGCCATAGTAAGCCTCATTCGACATTGGCTTAGAGTTGAAACGTGGAGTGATGACATCGCAGTTGTAGTGATTGTCGCTCCACCAGGTTCCCTGGTCATAAACATTGGCAAGCATTGGGTCAACCAAACTAATCATGGTTACGTCACGGGTTACGTTGGTTACACCATAGAACTGAGCGAAGCAGCTGAAGCCCTTGTACTCATAACCGATTGTTGCATTGTAGGAGTTCTGTGGAGTACCGGTATAACCGTAAGGAACTCTATCGTTCACATTATCCACCTTACCGTCGCCATTGAAATCTACGATGTAGTAGTCACCAGGAAGACGCTGACCATCGTTGGAATCCATCTTCGGAGAACCATAGATATCATCATAGTTCTGGAGGATACCCTTATCAAGGAAGGTGTTAGTCTGGTTGATAGCATGACCTGCTGCCTTGCGATAAGATGGGAGCAACGCTGCATCATCCTTGATCTTCACCTTGTTCACGGCGTGGGTCATACTGAAGTTTGCCCAGAGACGCATCTTGTTGGCAAAAACCTTGTTGAACTTCACTTCCAACTCATAACCGCTGGTAGTTACTTTACCCAAGTTGACTGTAGGAGCAGTCTGACCGAAGTAAGAAGGAATGGAACGATCTGAACCACTAACCAGAATGTCTGAACGAGTATCATGGAAGAAATCCACAGCACCAGTAATCAAACCACCCAAAAATCCATAGTCAATACCGAAGTTTACCTTCTTCACTTTCTCCCAATGTACGTTAGGGTTACCTACTGCTGACTCACGATACCATGTATAAATAGACTCCTTATCACTGGAAGTCGTACCCAACTGAGTCTTGCCGCCATATGCCCACTGAGTCATATAGAGGAAGCGGTCTCCTACGTTATCATCACCGATTTCACCATAAGATGCACGGAGTTTCATCATATCCACAATCTTGTGCTCACGAAGATACTTCATGAATGGCTCTTCGGAGATCATCCAGCCAAGGGCACCAGAACTGAAGAAGGCGAAACGGTTATCTGAAGAGAACTTCTCTGAACCGTTGTAAGCACCATTATACTCGAAGAAGTAACGGGAATTCCAATCATAAGTGGTACGGAATACCCAGTCTTCACGATAAGAAGGAATCGTGTAACCTGTTGCATATTCCTGGCGACCGAAAAGTCCCATGGCGCTTACGCTGTGCTTGCCAAAACTGCGAGCCCAGTTGAGCTGAGCCTGATAGTTCAGGTTGCGCTGTGTAAGGTTATTGTTAACCTCACCACCATTCACGGTCCACTGGTTTCCCATAGCATAATCGAACTTATCGTATGCCTCGTATGGCTTCTTGTAAGAAACGGCTCCTGTATGAGGATCAATCCACTTCAGCTGAGGATCATGGTACATATCATTAATACCACGATTCTTCTCTACAAAAGTATTGTCCCACGAAATCATACCTCGTGCAGAAAGTCCCTTGGTAATGAAATCAAGTTTCTGTTCCAACACGAAATCAGTAGTGATGCGAGTAGTGGTAGAAGTCATGGTACCACCCAAAGAAACCTGCTGGGCAGAGTTGGTTACATTAGTAGATCCTGGCAAATATCCCCAAGAGCCATCGCTATACTTAGGCAAGAAAGCATCTGGAGAAATATTATATGCACCAGCCCATTGCTGGCTGACCTGCCAATCGCTATAACCATCAGAACTATTTACCCAAGGAGCCTTGCGCTGACCGTTGGAACCAGCAAGGTTCATCTTGAACACGGTGGTCTTTGTGATGTTGAAGTCGAGATTAGAACGAACATTCACACGATTGTAGTCATAACCAGAACTATAGTTACGACCATTGCCGAAATCCTTATAAAGGTCACCCTCGCTCACGAAATCCACACCTGCAAAGTACTTCACAAACTTGGTACCACCCGATACATTCACATTGGCATTGTATGACATGGTGTAATCCTTGAAGAGTACATCCTGCCAATCTACGTTCGGATAACGCTCACGCTGCTCCAGTGTAGTCTGGTTGCGATAGTTCTCGATGAAACTCATCGGTTCCATCTTGTCGAAACTGCCTGGAGAGATGTTCAACTCATGTTCGATAGCCTTGTTGCGGGCAATAAGCGCATCGTAAGAATCATATTTATCAGGCAACTTTGAAGGAATCTTCATTACAGCATTGGCAGTAACGCTAATCTGAGCCTTGCCTTCAGAACCACGCTTGGTGGTAATCAGGATGACACCATTCGCACCCTTCACACCATAAACGGCGGTGGCAGAAGCATCCTTCAATACAGAGATAGTAGCCACAGACTGCATATCAACGCTTGACATTGGTCGCTCAATACCATCCACCAAAACGAGAGGAGAAGAGTTGTTCCAAGAAGAAGCACCACGAATCTGAATCTGAGGTTCCTCTTCACCTGGCATACCACTGGATGCAGTGGTAACAACACCCGGAAGATTACCAGTCAGAGCTGCTCCGATATCACTGATACCCGCAGCACGCTCCAGCGTTTTTCCTGTGGTCTGGGTGATGGCACCCACGACAGAAGCCTTCTTCTGCTGACCATAACCAACGACTACAACTTCGCCGATGGCGTTGTCGTCTTCAAGAGTAAGTTTGAACTCTCTCTTCGTACCAATCTTTACTTCCTTGGTCTTCATACCTACGTATGTAAATACGAGGATAGAATTCTCTGAAGGAACACTGATACTGAAATTACCATCTAAGTCGGTGACCGCACCGACGCTGGCATTACCTTTCACTTTTACAGTGGCACCTATCAGAGGCTCACCTGTACCGTCAACAAGATTACCCTTGACCTGGATATTCTGTGCCTGAGCATTCAGGCTGCAGAAAGCTCCCACCAAGCATAAGGCTGCTGTCCGTTTCATTGTTAACACTTGTTCAATCATGTTCTATTCATTTTTGATTTATGCTTTAAAAATTTAGGCGTGCACAAAAACTGTTTATTCACGGCGGCAAAGGTATGGATTTCTTTCGAAACATACTTTGCGTGGTGTAACAGAAAGTTTATCATTTTAGAAAAACCTTGCGAGAACGTATTTTTCCATTACTTAACAGTTGTTTTATTATATAAACACCTGCAGTTGGCTTTTCAACTTCTTTTCCTTCTATATTATAATATAAGGTGGAAACCACGTCTGCCTGGGTTTCTAATTGTTTAATTCCTGTTGTATTTTGTTTCAAATACCACTCTTTGTACCATTTAAAGCAAGCTTCGCCGCAAGCCTCGTCTACTCCCTTGAACGCAGGCTCCACAACCTTGTCCTTGAGATAAGTGTCGATGTCGAAGTAGAGTCCTGAGCCTTGAAGCGTCATGCTGATATTGCCCAGTTTGTCGTGGATATACTTCCATCCTTCACCAAAACCTGATGTGGTAGCGGTGCCCCAAGTGCCATAGTTGCTCTCCACCCAGTTGCCCTGCTCGTCCTTGTGGCCTGAGCCTGGCTTGTATGGGCTCCAGTCTATCTCGGTCACGATGATAGGATTGGTCTTCGCCACTGGCACAGCATCCAGGAATGCATTGTAGAATTTCTCCTTGTTGGTATTGTCATTGTTGCCCGAGCCTGACTTATACCAGCCTGGATAGCAGTGAACGGCATAACCCAGATTGTTTTGCTTGTCTACTATCGGATGCTTTACATAGTCACGATAGTTTTGCTGCCAAGTGGTGCCCGGCACCCAGATGATTCCCTTGAAGCTCTGCTCGCGAATCACATCCACTACCGGCTGGAAGAAATCATGCAGTGCTTTATCCGAATTAGAGCCATCACCCATATGAACCCTCACCGGCTCGTTGGCTAGTTCGATGGAGATGATGCCCGAATTCTGCTGGATATACTCATCGGCAGCAAAGGCCTTCCATACCGACTTGAGATAGCGGTTGTACTTATCTCCAACACTAATGTCTTGTGGACAGACACCCGGTGGACGTACGACGACGTAGAGTCCATGTGCTATAGCATCCTTGATGAGAGGAATGTAGAGTTTCTGGAGATAGAGACGATAGCGCGCCATGTTGAATGCCGAGATATCAGCCTCATTCTCTGCCTTCTTCGATGGATCGTTGGTCCAGCATGGATCCATGTGCAATCGGAACACGGTACAGTAAGCACCCTGCTTCTTGTCGGTGATAGCAGAAAACAGCTTAGAGAAATATTCCAAGCAAGGCTGAATGTCGGCTTCAGAATAATCAGGTTTCCACTGTTGCCATCTATTCCCATTGAAGTAGCGGTTCGGCGTATCCATCACACCATGCAAGACAACAATCTTACCATTGGCATCCACCAGATTCTTACCCTGCACACGGAGTGCCGGCAGATTATCGGCAGCCAGTCCCGCCATTGACAGCATAGCCATAGCGAGTGATATTAACAATTTCTTTCTGTTCATTGTTACAATTATTTTTAGATTTATCATTTATTGTCAGTCACCTTATTATATTATGAAGGATTGCCAGGTTCCAGTTTACAGAAAAGGCTGCTGGTCTTTTAAAATAGAATGTCGCGTAATCACTACGCACCATTCCCGAAAACCAATTAATCATGATTCTATATAAAAACCATAATATCAAAATCTTTTAGAAATTCTAAACCTATTCTACAAACTATTATGTATAAACCTAACTAACCTAAATATTCTAAATATATACAACTTAAAAACCGATGCAAAGATACTCCTAATCTGTCATATATACTTTATAATAGGTAACCAATAGTTTTTCTCTCGTATCACATGTAACATTATCTTTACTTTACGTAACATTTTAACATCTTTTTAGCACAAATCTATAAAAAACATACATTTCCGTGCACTATTCTCCCATAAATTTTGTATTTTTGCAAACGAATATAAAAAAGCCAAAAGACAATGAAACCAAGAATCATGATGATTTCAATGAAATCAAACCTCAGAACAATGAGATACATCGGTCTTTTACTGATGTTTATCTTCTGTCTCACTGCACAGAACATGATGGCGCAGCGAGGAAAACTTTTCAATTCAGACAACCAGCTTTCGAGCAACCTTGCCACTCAGGTGTTCCAGGATTCAAATGGTTTCATTTGGATTGCCACCCGTAACGGCTTGAATGTCTATGATGGCTATAACTTTATGGTCATCAGAAAAACCTACAACAACAGTAACGGGCTCAACAGCAACTATATCAACTGTATAACACAGGATGAAAAGGGGCGTATTGTGCTGGGAACAAACAAGTCGCTGCTTATACTTAATGGTAAAAGGTTCTGCAACGTACCTATGCTCGATTCAAGGAATAAGCCTATAAACACTTACGTTAACCAGGTAAGCCGTTTGCACAATGGCGATATTGCTGTCGTTACCTCCGGTTACGGCATCATGACCAAGAAAATAGATGCAAACGCCTGTTACACCATGAAAGGAGAAGTGGAGAAACTGAAATACATACATAAGATTCTGGAAGACAAACAAGAAAGGCTCTGGATTATCCTGGAAAACGGAAAGCTGTTACGGAAAGAAAAGAACGGCAAGCTTGTTTCACGCATCATGGGAACAGAGCAACTAAACACACAAGATATCAGGCAAGACGACAAGGGCAACATTTATCTTGCTACCAAGAATGATGGTGTTTACCTTCTCAAGGCAGGTTCAACCGCCTTCACCAAGATAGACGGCATAGGCAATCTTCCTATTGACAACATCTATATCAGCCGCGACCAGCGCTTGTTTATCGGTTGCGATGGTATGGGTATCTTCGTGTATAATCCTGTAACAGGATTCTTGCAAAATAATCCTCTGTTCTGCCATGAAGTAAATCTTGCCAAGAGCAAGATTACCAGCATTATAGAAGATTCTACGGGAAACATCTGGGTGAGTATGCTCCAGAAGGGCGTATTCATGCAGTCGCAGGCTCAATGCGATTTCAACTATATGGGCTACCGTTTGGACAGCCGCAACGTGATAGGCGAAAACAGCATCACAAGTCTGTGTGCCAACCAGGGCGATCAAGTCTGGGTGGGCACCGACAAGGATGGTCTTTACCTCTTTGACATAAAAACCGGTAGCATCAAGAGCCATTTATTAAACAACACCACGGTACTGGCACTCTGCAAAGACAAGAAAGGCAGAACATGGGCAGGAACCTATACTGACGGCATCGGACTGATAGATGCGGGGGGATCTTTCCATCCATTCAGCCTAGGCATTGGCAACCAGGCGGGCATCTTCGATATCAAGGAAGACCCGCAGGGCAATGTATGGTTTGCTACCATGGGCAAAGGACTTTTCCGCCTTTCTCCAGATGGAAGCATCAAGCATTGGAAAACACAAGATGATGCCGACAATAACCTGAAAAAGAACAGTATTCCTAATGATTACCTCATAAATCTTAGCATCTCAAAAGATGGTAAGCGGGTTTTCGTAGCCACTTCTGTGGGTCTGGCTTGCTATGACCAGCAAAAAAACAGCTGGACTTCCACTTTCGGTGGCGTCAACTGTCTGAGCAAGGGCAGTTTCTCTCATTGCGTTTATTCTGACAGCAAGAACCGCGTATGGTTTGGCACTGAAGACGGCGCAATCTGCTATGATCCGAAGAAGGGATATGCGCATCCGAAGATTTATAACACTGAACTTGGACTTTCTGACAACAGCGTAACCAGCATCATAGAAGATTACAAGGGTAGAATCTGGATAGGAACTACCTGTGGCTTAAACCAGGTAGATACAGAAAAAGGTACCATCAACAAGTACTACTCAGACAATGGCTTGCAGAGCAATGAGTTCAGCGATGCAGCAGCCTGCACGCTCTGGGGAGGAAAGATGCTGGTGATGGGCGGAACCGGTGGTATCAACTGGTTTGATACGGACAAGGTGAAACAGCATCCTTGGAAGGCAAAAGTTACCATATCAGGATTTTTTTTGGGCAACAAGCCTATATACCCGGATATGGAATCGGGCATCTATACTATCACCGACAAAGGCGCCTACAACAGCGACAAGTTCTCCTTATCTCATGAAGACAACACCTTCACCATCCACCTGTCTACTCTTACATATAATAATGTAGAGCAGATCAGTTACGCCTACAGCATCAATGGTGAGGATTGGCGAACCATACAGCCTGGCATGAACGAGCTGTCATTCTCACACATGCCAGCAGGTACCTATAAGTTCCGTGTCAAGGCCATCTGCAACGGATACGAAACCCCTGTCAAGGAGTTCTCCATCATAGTTCACCCAGCCTGGTACGCCAGCATCTGGGCAAGACTCTGCTATCTGCTTGCCTTCCTGGGGCTCTGTCTGCTCTATGTCAAGCACCGCAAACGCAAGATGGAAGACCAGCTCATATTGCAGCAGCATATCCATGCGGAAGAGATGGGCGAAGCAAAACTGAAGTTCTTCATGAACATCAGCCACGAAATCCGTACCCCATTGACTCTTATCCTCACTCCGCTGTTCACGCTGATTAAGGAAGATAAAGACGCTCACCGACAGGGCATCTACGATATGATGCGTAAGAACTCGGAACGAATCCTGCACCTGATAAACCAGATGATGGACCTGAGAAAGATTGACAAGGGACAAATGGTGATGCACATGAGCGAAACCGATATGGTTGCCTTTATTGGCGATGAATACAAACTCTTCTGCCAGCAGGCGATAGCCAAGAGTATCCACTTCACCTTTGAGCACGAAGACGAGGCCCTCCCGGTATGGATAGACCGCGACAACTTTGACAAGGTATTGATGAATGTCCTGTCAAACGCCTTCAAGTTTACTCCTGCAGGCGGCAGAATCCGTATCACCCTCTCCCACTCGCCTCATCATGTCCGCATCGCCATCAAGGACAGCGGCAAGGGCATTCAGGAGGAAAAACTCGAAACGATTTTCCAGCGCTTCTATCAGAGTACCACCACTTCTAATGACCGGAATGTAGGTACGGGAATCGGTCTCGACCTGACCCGCTCACTCGTGGAACTGCACTACGGAACCATTACAGCCGCCAACAACAAGACACTTGATGAAGCCGACTGGAAGGAAGGAAGCCAGTTCCTCATCACGCTGCCTCTGGGCAACGAGCATCTGAAACCAGAAGAAATGATAGATGCACCGGAGCCACAGACTGCTGAAGACATCAAGGAACTGGAAGAAAACATGGAGGAAGGAAACGAAGAGAATGCTGCCGATACAGCCAATGACGCCGAAGAAGATTTCAAGAGCAAGGCAAAGAGCACCATCGCTGTGGTAGAAGACGATGAGGCAATACGTAATTTCCTGAAGACCCAACTACAGGAAACCTACAATATCCTTACCTTCTGCAACGGAAAGGAGGCGCTGCCGGAGATTATCAAGCAGAAGCCAAGCCTCGTTATCTCAGACATCATGATGCCAGAGATGGACGGCAATACGCTCTGTACCAAGATTAAGAACAATGTGAACACCAACCATATTCCGGTGATTCTGCTTACAGCGATGAGCAGAGAGGAAGACCAGCTGACCGGTTTGCAGTCGGGTGCCGATGCCTATGTGGTGAAGCCGTTCAATATGGACATTCTGCGCCGCACCATCATCAACCTGCTCAACGTGCGCCGTACTTTGAAAAACAAGTTTATGGGCAACGAGAGACAGAGCGACAAGCAGATTGCGATAGAAAAAACCCTGTCACCAAAAGACCAGCTGATGGAACAGGTGATGAAGGTAATCAATGATAACATGGATAATGAGGACCTGAGTGTGGATATGATTGCCCGCGAAGTAGGACTGAGCCGTGTGCATCTGCACCGCCGAATGAAGGAACTGACCAACCAGACGCCACATGCCTTCATCCGAAATACCCGTCTGCAATATGCCGAAAAGTTGCTGAGCCACTCTAACAAGACGATAACAGACATCATGTTTAGCTGCGGTTTCTCCAACCCAGCCAGCTTCAGCACCATGTTCAAGAACTTTTATGGCTCTTCGCCTCGCGATTATATGCAGGCACACCGGAAAATCTAGCCTTTTCACTGCAGAAAAGGCCAGATGTTTCCCATAATAAAGTATTTGTTACAAATAGAGATGTTAATGATACGCCTCGCAAAGTGTTGGTAACATTCTGTGGGGGTATATTTAAAAGGAAAGCGTTAACTTTGCAGCAGAATTCTGAATACATGTTTCAGCCATGAGTTCAGATACTCATTCTGTAATTTTAAACCCAATAATAAAATGAAGAAAATTGCAATCTTATCGCTTTCCCTGACGCTTGCAGCCGCTGCACAGGCGCAGACAGCTGAGTTTGACTATTTCAAGTATGCGGGAAATGACGCTCGCTTCAATGTTGAAATTGACAAGACTCACCAGTATTACAACCCGGTACTGGCTGGTTTCTATCCAGACCCATCACTCTGTCGCGTAGGCGACACCTACTATCTGGTAAACTCTTCGTTTACCTTCTTCCCAGGTGTGCCTCTCTCAACCAGTAAAGACCTGGTCAACTGGCAGCCTGCCGGTCATGTTCTCGACCGCACATCACAGGTTCCATTGAAGGGCCAGCAGGTATCAGCCGGTATCTTCGCACCAGCCATCAGCTATAACAAGAAGAACAAGACTTTCTATATGATTACCACCAATGTGGGAGCCGGCAACTTCTTTGTGAAATCAAAAGATCCTTCCAAAGGTTGGAGCGAGCCTATCTATCTGAAGAAGATTGACGGCATCGACC
>UMFK01043473.1_pt1 | contig 19817 bp, 21 predicted proteins | sample 1964981 | NCBI WGS metagenome assembly UMFK01 (sample SAMEA4836043, study PRJEB28245) | human gut metagenome | biome: gut microbiome; material: fecal sample | place: Denmark | collected 2008
ATCCAAGCTCTGCATAATACTGCTGGCTGTAGAAAAACAGCAGCGTTTCCGCCGTAAAGATTACCGAATAAAATATGATATTTTTTAAAATACGGCTGTCTGATTTTAAGATTTTGCCGCTCTTTTTAAAATGTTCTTCTATCAGTGTCCCAACCGGCATACGCTCTGCCATATCATCCGTAACCGGCGCCTCCGTCATAAGAAGAACCGGAAGAACCGCAAGAACTGCAATCAGCAGGCACGCCGCATAACACCAGAAGTACGAATATTCTGCAAGCACACCTCCCGCAACGGTTGCAATTCCCTGTGCCACTTCAATGATGACATTTAATCTGCCATAAACACCCATATATTCTTCTTCCCGTCCGATGACCTTCATGCTGTCATAGATGAGCGCCTCCTCCGAACCGGAATTTAAGTTGTTTCCAAGCGCCTGAATGATGAAGCTAAGCGCAAACAGCCAGAAATTTCCGGCAAACAGCATAATCACACAGGAAATGGCGATGCACAGCCTGCTTAATACCATACTGCGCTTCCTTCCCAGCAAATCGGCAAATGCACCGGATGGAATCTCGCAGATAATGCTTGTCGCATGGTAAACTCCCTCCAGCAGACCAATCTGTGCAAGGTTCATCCCGCAGTATGCAAGGTAAAGTACCCAGATGGAGCTTTGCATATTCAGGTTTGTAATAAAAGTTGCAATATAATCTAATCCAATGTTTTTCTGAAGTTTCTGTTTCATTGTGGTAAAATCCTTTCACTCTCGTCTTTTTGTACTGCATTTCTGTATAACAAAAAAACAGCTCAACCTGTTTCTTTCTTTTACAGGTCAAACTGTTTCTGGGATTTACCACGCATATTTAGAGAACTTTTTCTTTTTTAAAAATCTATTCTCCTAAAAAAGGGCGCAGTAATCCCGTAAGCGGTTTTTTTGTACGTTTTTTGTGCTGCGCTGCTGCTACAAATTGGTGTATAACCAAGTCCGTTCATGCTGCGTCCTCCTTTCCGTTTCAACTCAATATAGTCTTATGTTATCACAACTGTCACCTGACCGCAAGGTGATTTTAACCTTCTATGCGGTTTAATAACGGCTGTGCCTGCGTGACGAAGACTATACATTCCGAATCGGCAAGGATGAATTTTCCCTCATTGTTCCCAGAAACGATTCCGCTCCTTCCGGGGATGCACTGATTGCGTCCATCAAAGAGCATATCGAAAAACCTCTGCAGATAGACGACATCACACTTTATATGGGAACAAGCTGCGGCTATGCAGCCTACCCGTCCGAGAGCACTGACACAGAAGCTCTCATTAAAATTGCCGATGAACGGATGTATCAGGACAAGGAAGCCGCTCACCGTGCGGACTCTACTGCTGTTCGGTTGTAAATTTTCTCCTGCTGCCGTACACTGTTTTCCAGGAGGTAGCAAATGATGTTTGAAATTGACAGAGCGAAATTCGGTTCCTTTGTCGCCGAATTAAGAAAAGAAAAAGGATATACGCAAAAAGAACTTGCCAGCCAGCTTTTCATTTCTGATAAAGCGGTCAGCAAGTGGGAAACCGGTGCCAGTATTCCGGACACCTCACTTTTAATTCCATTGGCAGAACTTCTTGGGGTAAGTGTGACAGAACTTCTGCTCTCAAAACGGCAGGAAGCCGCCCCGCTTTTAGACACCGCAGAAGTTGAAACCGTTGTAAAAACTGCCATCCTCTATTCAGAGGAAAATGCCGAAAGGGCTTACATCACCAAAAGCCGCTGGGGAATTCTCTACATTTTATCCGCAGTGCTCGGATTCCTTACACTATTTCTTGGCTATCTGCATGGATATCTATCCGAAATGTCTATCACCGGATTTTGTATGGGCGCCGCTTTTGGTGCCTACTTTGTATTTTTTATCCGCACAAAACTGCCCCGGTATTACGATGAGAACCGCATTAACACATACACAGACGGCTTTTTCCAGCTAAGCATTCCGGGAATTTCCCTAAACAATGCCAACTGGCGTTCTATCATTGTCTCCGGCCGTATCTGGTCTGTGCTCGCCATGGTGCTGTTTCCGGCTCTTTCTCTGCTCCTGCACCAATTCTGCCCTGCATGGGCCTGGATTGAACGGGCTTTTTTCTTAGTTCTCACGCTGGGCGGACTGTTTATCCCGATGTATGTTATTGGGAAACGTTAGTTAAATACGGTATGAAAAAACCGGGCACAGAGAAATCTGTGCCTGATGATCCTGAAATGATTCTGCCTTCAATTCTTTTCGCCACGTCTATAGGACAGCCCTCACTTTACTGAATTCAATCTCTAGCATATAATCTTTTCCGGTATTACTTTTGTAGCTATCGGCCTTAACATCTGTCCCACCTCCTATTAAAATAACATCCATAAGAAACTCATATTTATTATATGCCTTTCTTACAACTACTTACTTTAACGGCTCAATCTTAAAATATCCTTCTCCTGCACTCAACATGGTCCAGTTTGCCATTAATTCATCTTCATGAATCGCCATCCATGCAAGTAAAAGTTTTAACTGTTTATTCGGAAAATTTCCTTCAAGTATTTCTCCATCAACATATTATGTTTTCCTCCCCTTTCACTTTGCATCCGAACAATAATTCCATAAAACATTGATAATGCTGGCAATTCTTTTTACAACCACCACTCCGGTGTCAGTTCTCCCAGTGTCACAACTCTACCGGTCTCATAATCCATCATAATTTCGATATCCCGATAATTTTCCGGCATAAGCTGCGTCATAAACTCACGGCAGGCTCCACATGGCGGGATTGCCTTGCCGTCTCCATCAATGGCAATCACCCGCTTAATGACATCTTCCCCATTCGTAATCATGTTAATATAGACAACTTTTAATATATCCATATTATAAATTTTCGCCAATATCCTCAAGTTCTTTTATCGCTTCTACATCTTTTGCAAGTTCATCTCTTGCATTAGCATAGTATGACTTTTGAAAAAGCATATTCCATGACAAATAATCCGCCATACAGTCAAATTGCCTGCAAATCAGCTCATATTGGATACTATCAACTGGCGACCCCCCTACAATAATTAAACCAATCTTTTTATTTTTCAATTGCAATCCACGGCAATAACATTTATCAATTATAAGCTTTAACTGTGCCGACATTCCCCACCAATATACAGGTGTTGCAAAAAGAATCATGTCCGCTTCCCTTTCTTGCACTTCCGTTTATAATTACAATTTTCATATGATTAATCTCCTACACCTTCTACTCCACTGCCAGAATTTCTTCCACGATTTCTTCCGGGGACTTTCCGACAGTGTAAATATGAACCGCACGGCTGTCATTTTGCTGCGCCTCTAAGCACATTCCGATATTTTCCATGCACCAGCAGCCTTCTTCTTCCCCTCGCTTTAAAATTCTGTCATGAATGGTCTGCCAATCTCCATCCAGAAAAATATAACAAACCTTTATGTTATCTTCCCGCAGCCGCTTAATGATATCCGTATAAGATTCTTCCATTACAAGCGTCATCGGTACAATAATATCGCCATCATATCTTCTATCAATGTCTTTTAACAATTGATAATTCGTTTCTCTCCACAGCGGATAGCCCTCAAAAATAATACTGTCCTTACACTCCTTCGGGTAGTTGTCCCTTACTGCATTTCCAACCTCTTCCGCATCAAAAATATGCGCCTTCGCCAGCTTTTTTTGTAATGTTTCTGCAACGGTGGATTTTCCTACTCCGTATGCACCATTAATCCAATAAATCATCCTGTTTCTCTCCTATTTTTCGTCTTCCCCATTTATTTTAGTCTGCGTTTTTGTACTGCCATCGGCACAGAAGCAAAAAAACTATCACACATTATAACGATTTCAAAAGAACAATTCAACCGGACAAAACAAAAGCAGCCCCTCCAGAGCGGGGGCTGCCTTCGTAAAATCGATATGATTTAAAAAATTACATAATCTTGCGGAACAATGCCTTCAAATCTTCTACACTTGCATCTTTTGGATTTCCCGGTGCGCAGGCATCTGCGTGTGCAGACTCTGCAAGGAACTGAAGGTCTTCTTCTTTGATAGCATCCAGTTTTGTCGGGATTCCAACATCTACAGAAAGTTTTCTTACCGCATCAATTGCAGCTTTTCTGTACTCATCCTGTGTCATGGAATCAACATCTTTTACTCCCATTGCACGGGCAATCTCACGATATTTTTCTCCGGTGCAGTCCTGGTTGTATTCCATTACAATCGGGAGCATCATAGCGCATGCAACACCGTGCGGTGTATCATAAACAGCACCCAGTGTATGTGCCATGGAATGTGCGATTCCAAGACCTACATTTGAGAAGCCCATGCCTGCAATATACTGTCCAAGAGCCATTCCCTCACGACCTTCTTTGGTGTTTTCAACAGCGCCGCGAAGAGATTTGGAAATCAGTTCAATCGCTTTCAGATGGAACATATCTGTCATTTCCCATGCTGCTTTTGTCGTGTATCCCTCAATCGCGTGTGTCAATGCATCCATACCGGTAGAAGCGGTCAGTCCCTTCGGCATGGAGGACATCATCTCCGGGTCAACAACTGCGATGATTGGCATATCATGCGGGTCAACACATACAAATTTACGTTTTTTCTCTACATCTGTGATTACATAGTTGATGGTAACCTCTGCGGCTGTTCCTGCGGTTGTCGGAACTGCGATAATCGGAACACAAGGTTTCTTAGTTGGTGCTGTTCCTTCCAGACTCCTCACATCCTCAAATTCCGGGTTTGCAATAATAATTCCGATTGCTTTTGCAGTGTCCATGGAAGACCCACCACCGATTGCAATGATATAGTCAGCACCGGATTTTTTAAATGCTGCTACTCCGTTCTGTACATTCTGGATGGTCGGGTTTGCCTTGATATCAGAATAAATTTCATATTCGAGACCTTCTTTTTCCAGAATATCTGTCACTTTGCTTGTCACGTTAAATTTAATCAGATCAGGGTCGGAACATACAAATGCCTTTTTAAATGCATGTGCTTTTGCCTCATTTGCAATCTCTGCAATTGCACCTGCTCCGTGATAAGATGTTCCATTCAAATTAATTCTGTTTGCCATAATGATTCCATCCTTTCTGCGTGATACGCGCCTCACCTTTGTTATTATCTTAACAATATTCAGATGCAAAAAAAAGTTACAGAATCCGCCAAATGTAACGTTTTCTGTAACTTTAGTAATATGTTCTAAATTCCCATATTCGTATTTGTCAAAAATGCCCGCTGCATCAGCTTAGAATCTCAAGTCTGACCAGCAGTTCTGCCACCTTCCCAGGCATCCCATCGACGATAATCGCCGCAAGTTCTTCCGGCGTGCAGATAAGCCCGTCCGTCACCCATTTGACCGTCATGTAGATAGAACTCTGGCAGTACATTTCCAACATATAATGCATATTCTCCTGCGGAACTCTGCCGGTCTTTTCATAAATCAGATTTTCATAAAACTGCAAAATCAGTTCAAAATCATGCTGCCTCAGTGAATTCTGTTCGTCGTAACGGAATGCAGTCGCGAAAAAAATCTGCTCCTCCCTGATATAAGTAAACTTTTTAACCAGCGCATCATAAACCGTTCTTCCACGTCCCATATGTTCAAAAGATTTTACAAGCAGCTTATCAAAGTACCAGTTAATCAAATCATATTTATCCAGGAAATTCCGGTAAAACGTCTGTCTGGTAAGTCCACACTTTTCTGTAATCTGCTTTACCGTAATATTTTCTACAGAAGTAGTCTTCATACATTCTTTCATCGCATATGCCAGCCGGTATTTTGTTTTTTCACCCTTTGTTAGAATTATCTCTTCTCCTGATTTTGTCATTTTTCCCCTCTTCATATTGATTTTTCACGGCAGACACAGCCTCTATCACATAATATAACATATCGCGGCTATTATAGCTATCCCGGATTCATTTAACAGACAACTTCCAAGCCGGGTTCCATTTGTCAGAAAAAAAAATAGTACAACTGCTTATTGACAACTTCAACTTATGGTGATAAACTACGATGCAAATGATAACGACACTGCGTTGAAGAGGAAAAGTATCAGGATGAAAAGGTACAGAGAGCTGCCGGTTGGTGCGAGGCAGTCCGGCTCTCCTGAGAAAATCACCTCAGAGCTTTCAGACCAAACGATATTCTCCAGTAAGTCTGAACGACTGATAACCGTTACCTTATCACATATTGATGGATATGTAACCGAGTGGTTGGTTTTTACCAACAATGAGAGTGGTACCGCAGAGGAAAATGACCTTTGTCTCTTAATTGAGGCAAAGGTTTTTTTATTTTATTAAATCTATTCTGAGGAGGAAATTAGAAATGAAAGTATTAGAAAAAATCAGTGACTTTTTCGGAAAGTACATGGCAATCATCGTTCTTGTTGTTGCCGCTTTGGCTCTGTTTGCGCCCAAAACGTGCCTGTGGATTCAGACCTCATGGGTAAATTACCTTCTGATGATTGTGATGTTCGGTATGGGACTTACCTTAAAGTTAGAAGACTTTAAACTTGTCTTTACCCGCCCGAAAGATGTCCTGATTGGCTGTATCGCTCAATTTACCATTATGCCGCTTCTTGCATTTGCTCTTGGAAAAATTTTTGGTCTTGATGCGGCATTGTTAGCAGGTGTTGTTCTGGTCGGAACCTGTCCGGGCGGAACTTCCAGTAACGTCATTACGTATCTGTCAAAAGGGGATGTCGCCCTCTCCGTTGGAATGACAAGCGTGAACACACTTTTAGCTCCGCTTCTTACACCGGCCATTACCTACCTTCTTCTGAGAACAACCGTCACAGTAGATGCGGTAAGTATGTTCCTTTCCATTATCAAAGTAGTCATCATTCCGATTGCTTTGGGCTTTATCATCAACAAACTGTTCGGAAATGTAACGCAGAAACTCGTCAAGGTTCTTCCTTCTGTTTCCGTTATTGCCATCTGTCTGATTGTCGCTGCCGTTGTATCCCACAACTCTGAAAAAATTATGACTACTGGTGTCATTGTATTTGCGGTTGTTATCCTGCATAATCTTTTAGGCTACGCATGTGGCTTTGGACTGGGAAAACTGCTTCATATGAGTACACCGAAAACAAAAGCCATTTCCATCGAAATCGGTATGCAGAACTCCGGTCTTGCCACTTCCCTTGCCGGAACCGCATTCCCGGATTTAGCTATGGCAACTGTTCCTGGCGCAATCTTCTCCGTATGGCATAATATTTCAGGCGCCATTCTTGCGAATATTTATAACCGCTGGACGGACAAAGCTGAGAACAAATAACCCTATTCCCGCTACCATCACCACCACAAAAAGTGCTGTCAGAAATTCCAGACTGTATGTTTCGATAAAGTACCGGTAGCTGTATGCTGTATCGTTGCTGCTCCACTCGTACCAGATTTCTCCGTTTCCACCATAGACAGCACTTGGAACCATCACTTTGATGCAGCGCGACAAAATATAAATTACAAAGTTGCCGAGAAACCCAAACGCCATCATACAGATGGCGGCAATTTTTTTCCCTCTCCCGCCTGCTGCCGCAGGAGCTTCCTTGGCAGGCGGGATTTCTGTTTCACTTTCATATTCTTCATTTAGCAGATAATCCGCCGAAACTGCAAAAATTTTGCTCAATTGTACGATATTTGACGCGTCAGGAAGTGCCGTTCCCGTTTCACTTAGTTAAAGATATTGTTTTATCTGAGTGCCAGTTGCTGCTGACACTCAGTTTTTTGTATCAATCAATTTTGCCGACAAAGCGGTAGTAAATCTCTATTTTCTGTTCACGAAACCCGTTATCGTATTTGACTGCTTCATGGACAACGATTTTATCAATCATATTGTTCAGTAATTCTGCTGTCAGCTCTGTAGGCTCCGAATACTGTTTAACGATCTCAATCCACTTCTTTGCATCTTCCACAGTCTGCTTGCTTTCTGACAGGGCTGCTTTAAGTTTCTGGATTTTCTCGTCTAGTTCAAGCTGTTCCATCTGGTATTTCTGTGACAGCATATTGAAGTTATATTCCGTGATGCGTTCGGAAACTCTGTCCTCATACATTTTGGCAAACAGCCTATCAACCTCTGTCTTGCGCTTCTCAGCTTTTGCAAGCTCCGCTGTTTGTTTCTTCATGGCAGCGGCTCTTTCCTTGTCTCCAGCCTTCAGGATGCTCTCTAAGAGCTTTTCTTCATCCTCTCGGACAGCTTTTGTCCAATGCTGAACTCGGAGCAATACATAGGTGTAAAGCGTATCGTAGCGGATATAGTGCATGGAGCATTTACCGGTGCCTTGTCCGTAATTACTGCAATGGTAATGACCATACGGCGTTTTATTCTGACGATTCTCACCATAGGCAAGAGACCAGCCACAGTCAGCGCATTTTATAAGACCGGAGAAAATCTTGGTAGTGCCATCTTTCTGCTTTCTTCTGCGGGAAGCAATCTGCTCCTGCACATGATAGAAAACATCTTTGGAAATGATAGGTTCATGTGTATTCTCGATACGAAACCATTCTTCCTTTGGCTTACGGATTTTCTTTTTGTTCTTGTAAGAAATGTTGGTCTGCTTGTTGTGGATGCTGTTGCCGATATAAGTTTCATCTTTCAGAATTTCCTTTACCTGACCGATTGACCAATCGTACTGTTTTTCCTCTGGGGCATCTGCATAGATGTGAGCAAATGTTCCGTATCGGGTGTAGTTGAGCCAACCGGATGTGGGAACCTTTTCTTCAATAAGCCTATGGGCAATACTTGCAGCACCGGAACCATGATAAGCAAGTTCAAAGATTTTCTCGACGATCCATTTGGTTCCCTCATCCACCACAATAGCATTTTTGATTTCAGGATGCTTCTTGTAGCCCAAAGGTGCGTAAGTACAGATACGTTGACCGGCAGCGTGCTTTGCACGAAGCGCAGCCTTTACTTTACGGCTGGTGTCCTTGGCAAACCATTCATTGAACAGATTTTTGAAAGGAACGAAATCACTGAGACCTTTTTCGGTATCCTCATTTTCTGTAACAGCGATATAACGGATATTCTTCTCTGGGAACACAAATTCCAGATAGTAGTCCATCATAACGTGTTCACGACCAAAACGGGAAAGGTCTTTTGTGATGATGCAGTTGATCCTTCCAGCATCCACATCGTCCATCATTTGCTGAAATGCTGGTCTGTCAAAATTCGTACCAGACCATCCATCGTCAATATACTCGTCCACCACATGGAATTGGTTGTCACGGGCAAACTGCTGTAAAATGGTTCTCTGAGTTTCAATACTGACGCTGTCGCCAAAGTTTTCATCGTCACGGCTTAATCTATAATATAGTGCGGTATTGTATGGTTGCTTCATTCTAATCCTCCTTCTTTGAAACAACCCACGCTTACAATACTTCGTGTCTGTATTGTACTATATGCGGGAGCTGTTTTCAATTTTGTCACCTACAAACTTGACATTATTTTTTCTGTGTTTTCACCGCAAAACGGATTACATCTTCGATCACGTCGCCAACGGTCTTTCCGTTGTCTGCGAAATGCTCACTGATGGGAATGATTGTTTTACCAACAATCAGATAATTCACTCCATCCTCTGTGAAATAAACAGAAGTATTTTCAAGTGTAGGCTCCGGTTCTTTCCATTCATCATCAAATCGGTGGTTCCATTCTTCGATGACTTCTGGTGGTGGATTGAAAATAGGATTGAAGCAGCTGCTCCATACATCCAGTTCATAATCGCTGTTTTCATAGTTGATTTCTTCATAAGCAATTTTGTGGTTCATTCATTTCCTCCTTCGTGTGTTGTCTGTTTACTTCTGCCCAATTCGGGTAGAAGTAAAACAAAAAAGCTGCCACACAGAGCATCAAGAAATAAGCACAAGAACACTTGCACTTATCTGATGGTTCTATGTAACAGCCAACGTGAAGAAGGACTCGTCCCTTCACAAATATGTCGGACTTCAAATCGGGTAATCCCACAAAACTATAAAATCAATCTCGAACCGATATTCAATTTTCTGCGTTTATTCTACTGGATAATTGTAGAAAAAACAAGTATGTCGAGGAGTGCCGAAAAAACATTTTTCACTTCAGCGCAAGTTGCACAGAAGTTATTTTTTATCATGTTACTTCTGGACAAATTGGCCAGAAGTTGCACTCTCGGAAACGCTCAGAATGAGCGAGCAGCCATCATCGAAAGATGATGTTCGAAGAGGATTGGGGATGTTGCCCCAACAAGCACTTTTTGCAAAAGCACCGAAAGGTGATTTTGTGAAAATGAGTGAACCTGTACAGGTTTACACTGCTTGCCAATTTGTCAAGGGGCAAAATATGTCTCTAATTTATTTCCAACTTGGGAATAATTCCGCTATGCCACCTGTGTCCAATTCGTCCACAAGCCGAAATGTTCTTTTCCCATATTTGAACTTGTGCCCAACTTGGGTACAAGTGAAATTAAGAGTTCTCACGATCGGACCTGTTCCCAAATCGGGAACAAGTCAAAGAGCAGGGACCGTACCTCTCGCCAATTTGGCGAGAAGTTATTTTTATTCCCGACGAGTTGTCGGGAAGCTGTATGGTAACTTCAGATCAACTTGGTCCCTAAGAAATATTGTATCGTTGCAGAAAAATGACTTCGTCCCAAATTGAGACGAAGTCATTTCATATAATTTTTATACTATGCTACCCAGTTATAACCGGTCATTGCCTGATCCACAATATGGTCAAATACAAGCGTACTTTTTCTCAAGAAAACTTCTCTGTCATAGCTTTCCGGCAAGAACTTATTTAGGATATAGACAATCTCACCTTTTACTCGCTCCTTTGGCTGCGGATCGTTTTGCCATCCCACAATGAACAACTCATTGCGTTTTTCTGTAAGTGTGTTGTAGAGTTCTTTTGCTGCCAACTTCACATGTTTTTCTTCATCGGCAGTAAGCTGCTCTTTTCTAAGAAGGTCAAACAACTCCAATTCGGCCTCCGACAATTCTTCCTTAATATGACGTTCTTCTTCGGCACGAAGTTCTTCCATCAATTTCAGAAGTTTCTCATAAAAATCATCGTTTTGAGAGCCACCAGCGTTGTACTCGTCAATGATGTTTCTAAAACGCTCCGCAAATTTTGTACGGGTTATGTTGCGTCGCAGCATTTTCTGAAGCTTTTCTTCGATGTATTTACGAAGATTTGCAATTTCAAGATTCTTATTCTTCAACCTTTTAAATTGAGATCGGAGTTCATCAATATCCAGTTTGGATAAATCAAGTTCTTTGCCTGCTCCTGTGATAGTGTATTTTCTTGCATCCGCTGCGGTAATAACACTCTGGTCCAGCAGTTCATTAATTCTGGCTCGTGCTGCTTCAATCTTTTCCGGACGGATTTTGCCATCAATGATTCCCTTCAAATAGAGGATGGCATCTTTGTATGCAGGCTCAAAATCCATCTTGAAAATATCCGGTCGTAGGGATTCGTACAGACCATCGACAGTATTTGCCAACACAGAAAACTCGTTCTTTACATCATCATTGCCAACGATGGTATTTGCATAATCCTCAAACAGAGACAAATTCTTGAATGTATCGCCATCTTCAACAACCTTATTTAGATCTACGTCATGACTCATGCAGAAAGTTTTGGTCAGGTCGATTGCTTCGTGCAGCTGCCCTAAAAGCTTGTCCACGTCTTTTACTGGCATTAAGCCACCGTCATCAGACGCATAATCAGCCAGAGCACGTTTCAGATACTTGAACACATCCAAATAGTCGATGATTAAACCACATTCCTTGCCGTTATATACACGGTTGGCACGGGCAATGGTCTGCATCAGCGTATGACCTTTCATCGGCTTATCCAAATATAAAGTGGAAACAGATGGCGCATCAAATCCTGTTAGCCACATAGCGCAGACAAAAACCAATTGTAACGGATTGTTCGGGTCTTTGAAGTTATCCTCGATGTCAAAACCATTTTCATCAACCTTGTTCATACGGTCACGATGCGGTTTTATGGACAATCCTTCTGCTGCAAATTTGGCTTCTTCGTCGGCATCTTCACTGATGACAACAGCCATTTCCACTTTGCGCATATAGTCTACAAGATCTTTCAGACGGAGTTTCTCAGCAGCATCCTTGGTTTTGGTGATCTGCGCATTTAACTTTTTAATTTCTTCTTTCCAGTAGTAGCTTACTTTATCGTACATCTTCACGGCAGTAAACTTATCTACGGAAATAACCATGCCCTTTCCTCGGAAACCACGGCGAGGGAAATGGTAAACTATGTGCTGAGCAATGGCATCCAGGCGATCATCACGCTTGATGACTTCCAGTTCCTTCGCATAGTGATTTTCCAGACGGCGCTGTTCTGCATCCGTCAGGTTTTCTTCTTCCAAAATTTCCGCAAAATCAGAATCAAGAAAATCGTTCTGCAACTCTACTTCTGGTACACGCTTCACATAGTAGAGCGGTACGGTAGCGTTATCCTTGATAGATTCTGCGAAATTGTATTCGCTGACATAATCACCAAACCACGCATTGGTCAGTCGCTTTGCTCCAAGCAGAGGTGTCCCTGTAAACGCCAGGAACTGTGCGTTCGGCAAGCCGGTGCGCATATTCTCTGCCAAATCTTTGTACTGAGTACGGTGAGCCTCGTCAACGATAACAATAATATCGTCACGTTCAGACAAAACAGGATATTTCTTTCCCTTGTCATATCTGAACTTATGAATCAGTGTAAACAGAATAGATTTGTTGGTTTTCAGTTCTTCACGCAACTGCTTGCTGTTGGCAGGCTGTACCTTGTCCTTATCGGTAATAAATTCGGTACGCAAGAAGTTCTTATAAATCTGTGTATCCAGATCTTCACGGTCAGTAACGATAAGGAAGGTAAAATTGCCAGTACATTTATGCTTAATCTTTCGGGCAAGCATAACCATGGAATAGCTCTTACCGCTGCCTTGGGTATGCCAGAACACACCCAGCTTACCCTTCAATTCCTCACGACGCAGGAAAGCATTGTAGGCATTGTTCACGCCAAAGAACTGATGATTCTTTGCAATGATCTTTGTTCTGCGGCGATCGTAAAGAACGAAGTTTTCTATGTAATCCAGCAGATTTTTCGGTTCACAAAGACCGGAAATAAAATACTCCAAACTGGTACAGTTCTCCCGGATGGCTTTTCTGTCCGGGTTTTCCTTTTCGTTCTCCACCTTCAGCCATTCAAAGAAAAACTCATACCCTGCGGCAAAGCTTCCCAGACGAGTTTCCATACCATTAGACAGAACGCAAATCTGGTTGTAGTTGAATAGATACGGTATATCCTTCAGATAATTCTTTAGATTGATGTCATAGGCATTCTTCACCGGGATATTACTGTTTTTCAATTCAATGAAAATCATCGGAAATCCATTGATGAAGATAATCAAATCCGGTCTGCGCCAATGAGTTTCGCCCTTGATCCACATCTGAGAAGCAACCGTAAATGTATTGCTCAAAACATCGTTATAGGACAACAGACGGAGGATATTGGAGGTTTTCTTGCCGTTCTTGTTGTATTCCACAGTGATACCGTTACGGATCTTCTGATAGTTCTGGTAATTGGTTAACATTAAATCTCCAGAAACAGGAGTGTGGCACAGCTCGTCCACCACCGTGCGAACAGTCTGTTCCGGAATATCCGGATTGATCCGGCACAGGCTTTCCAACATCACATCCGGCAGAACAACTTGTTTCTTATCTTTACGTCCGGTTCCGTCAGGAAGTGTGTCCGGTTCTTCTGTCATACAGTTCAGAACATTATAATCATGCCGTTCATGCAAAGCCTTAATGGCGGCTTGCTCAATCATATCTTCCGTTATGATTTTCGGCATAGAATCACCTCCTAAAAGTAGAAGTTTCTTAATTATACATTATTAGCACACCGATAAAATAATCTATCTTTTATGATCTTCTTAGCTGGATTAGGAATTTTTTTGGAATCATCAATCGCTCCTAAGATAATTTCTTTGACACTCACTCTGCTTTTTCTGATTTCGAACATCGCTTCTTTTGCTGTAACGGAACTTTTTGCGCTGCGGACAAGTGATTCCATAAACCTTTGAAATGAATCTATATAGCCTTCCTTCAACCCTTTATTCACATCGATCGCAATATAGTTTGTAAAATTCAAAGGATCATGTTTACCAGGGTTATTTTTCAATACAAGAATTTCAGTTTCTCCAGAGTATTTCCACTTAATCCTCTTTTCTAAGTTGTCTTTAAATTCAACAAATGCTTTACTACTAAAATACCAATCACTATTTAATATTTCATATATTTTTCTATAATGTGTATCTGATTGTTTTTGAAAGTCATTACTATATCCAACAGCATATATTGAACAGTATTTTGAGGAATTATAATGGATGTACTCAAATTCTCGAATAATATCAACTGCATCTTGACTTGTTGGTTTCACAAACAAAAGAACTACAATTTCCTGATTTTCAATCTGTCGCTCGTATTCAATGATTTCATCATATGTACTTGCTGCAAACACCTCTGCTCCTCCTTAAATTTTAATTTTTAATTTTCAAAAAAGTCCTTGCTTTGTTTGTGCATTTCCTGCATATCAAAAGAAACTTGATTTATCGCAGCTTTTTCATTATCCCAATTAAAACGATTGGGATAAAAAGACATCATTGTTTGCAAAAAGCCATCTATTGCGACTCTCCGTGCTTCTGCGCTCGCTTTAATTTTCTGTACCGCTATATTAACCAAAGGATCTGCAGTCGTAGGGGAATATGTCATGACTTCCTGCTTCAAATGATTTATCTGCGTTTGATTTACTGCAATTTGCAGATTGCTGCAATTTCCTATGTGGTGTTCTACTTTTGGAACTTCTTGCTGAACGAAAGAAGTAAATCGATGAAACAGCACATTTTTCTTCCTTATAGTTGTATAATCAATAAGACGTAAAGTATTATTGAAAGAAGACAAGGAAGGCATTCTGTGTTCCAAAATAGCTCCCGGAAATAGTTCCGTTTTATTTTCAAGATACATATTTAGCTGCTTAATTTGAACAGTTAACTCTGTATACAAGCCAACACAGTTGCCATATATACAATTCTCTACCATGCTTTTGTTATCAAAATACTTTTTGATTTCCGTAATAAGCACAACAATAAAACTTGCAAATACTCCACTGAATATACTGAAAAGGAAGTTGCTATTCAACCACGGTTCTTCAAATGCAACTAAGCTTGTAATATAACAAGCAATAAAGGCCACAATCGATGTGATTGAAAAGAATTTAATGAACTTTATATTTGTCTTCAATATCTACACCTCCAATTTGCCGCTCATCAGGCGAGGCAACAACATATCACGCTGTGCATCCAGATTTTGGTTCTGATGAGTCAATGCATGAATTAGTTCAAAGGAACCTTTCACTTTTCTGTCAAATTGCTCAAGCTGATTTTGAGGGGGTTGGAGCCACCACAATTTTTCTAAACGGTCAACCTTGGCTCTTTGTCGTCCATCTGCACCATTCATACTGCTAATTGCATACTCCCTAAAAGTATCACTTCTTGCCAAAAAGTACACAAAATAAGGAGTTAATGACTTACTTCGCATCACAATAAACTCAGTAGAGCCACCAGCAACCTCATGCTCTTTTAGACCAAAAACAAACCCTGTTTTGCCATTTTCGAGGCAAGGTGTAATTCGAGCAAGAAGCGTATCCAAATTTTGTGAGCGACTTCCACTTAATGTATCAGTTGATGTAATCAGTGATTCGTCAATAACCATATTGTTTGTACTCAACGCAGCCATCGGAATTGATCTAAAACCCGTTGCGCCTTTGGTTGTAATTGTTGGGTTAAATGCAATCATATCACCCAGTCGCTTTCGTTCCCATTCGGAAGGTAATCCGTTCTCAAATTTAGCAGCTTCATACCCGGGGAAGCGGAAACGAACAAACCATTCCTTGTATAGTTCTTGAGCTGTCTGCTCCAACAGCTCAATTCTATGGTTGTTGGCTTCAATCAAATCGTCATAAGCAGATAGAATATCTGCGATACATTCCTGTGTGGGAAGATCCGGCAGATTGAGTTTTAATCGCTGAATAAACCTTTTGTCCGCACGCTGTCTGCCACTTGCGCCGGTCATGCTGTTAATTGCAGGCAACACAACCACATCGCTGGATGTCAGGTAATAGGTAAATCTTGCATCGGCTTTTTTCTTTTTTGCTCTGAAAACATAGAACTCCGTAGAGCCAAACGCAGCGTCACCATTAATAGATACTTTGGCAATCTTCCTATTCTCCAAACAAGGCGTAATGCGTGAAAAAACGGTGTCACCATCGCAGAACTTGCTACTGCTTTGCCCATCATAAACTTTTACTTCTTCGTTTGTCACAGAACGGCGAGTAGGGGACACCTTATCAATATCAACAAAAGGATAAGATTCGCCCTTTTTCAGCTTTACCGGCGGATTTACATCAATAATGTCTTCCAATCTTTTTTCTTCCCATTTACTCATTTTTCTCCGCCTCCTTTCCGTTATTTAACCAATCTGAGCAGGAACGAAAATCTCCAAAGCAACTGACTTTCTTCGGCGCAATGCTCTGCCCAGATAATCATATATTCAATGTTTTTTATTGCGTTCTCGTCTATACACTGTTTAAGAACACCATAGTTTTTGCGCACAAGCATATCATTGAAAACGCCATTATCTAACTGCTTATCAATTTGATCTTTGGTAATACCTTTCCAGACTTCATCGTTATATTCGCAGGCTTTCAACGCAATGGATGCTGTATTTTTCAGCGCAAGAAATTCATCTGCTTTTATATCATTCAGATTCGACAGAATGATATAAGTAAGAATTTGATAAAAACCATAGAATAAACCTATGCGTTCTAAAACATCCAGTCCCGATTCAAATTCCCATAACAGACTGCTTCCCAAAGTCAAACCACCAACTATAACAGCAATCTCAAGGAACATCATAAATATCTGCCAAATTGTTTTAGATCGAATGTGTTTCTTTTTTATTTGGCTCATTGAAACAACTCCCGTAAATTGGCGGCAATTTTATTCTCCAATCCATGCGCTTCTTCGTTCAACTTGGAAAGAGCCGTGTAATATGCCATCATCCGATCCTTGAACTCGTCCTGTGTTAAGCCGTCATCCTCGATCACAACACCAACATAACGACCGGGATTCAGAGAAAAGTCCTGATCACCGATACTGTCATCCTCATAGCCAACAAACTTCCCCTTGTCATCATAAATCTTGCCGATTGTTGCCACCTTACACAGACCAACGACGTCTCTGTATTTTCCTTCAGGGAAGCGTTCTGTCAGCCAGTCAATATTGGACTGCCAGTAGCTCTTAGGCATAATATCTTCATCATCAGAGAGCTCCGGTGCATCTGCTAATTTTGCACGATAATCAGCCAACAGAGCTTCAAAGTCCTCAGTCTTGCCCTCGTAAAGTCTGGTAATGATGCCGAGATTTCGAATCTGCTCATCGGAGAATTTACGGTGCGCACGGTCGATCTGGGTAAAAATATTTCTGGCATCAATAAACAGAATTTCATCCTTCTTTACTTTCGCCTTATCAAAGAACCACAGGGTAGCAGGCAACGTAACAGAGGTAAACATATTGGACGGCAGCGTTACCATCTGGCTGATAATGCCGCTTTCTATCAGCTTTACACGAATATCCTTTTCGCTGTTGCCAGCGTCAGATGCAGAGTTTGCCATAACCAGCGCAGCACGACCGGTATCATTCAGCGCAGTTGCAAACTGATTGATCCAAAGGTAGTTGCCGTTAGGAACGGTTTCTTTGGCATCTTTCTTTTTGCTTTTTGTTTTGTTCTGAGGAACACCGTAGGTATTAAAGCGAGGCTGATCTTTTACCTGATCCAGTTCTACGCCATCTACATTGAAAGGCGGATTTGCCATAACATAATCAAAATTACCGAAGCTATCATAAGGATCACGGTAATAGGAGTTTGCGTGGGTAATGGTGCCACGGACATTGTTAAGGACAAGGTTCATCTTTGCCAGGCGAACGGTTGCGCCCGTCTTTTCCACGCCATAAGCACGTAGATTCATCTGTTTGCCCTGAGCCTTGTGCTTTTCAATATAATGGGCGGTCTGAACAAACATACCACCACTACCGCAAGCTGGGTCGAGAATCCTACCCTCAGTAGGCGCAAGGACTTCAACCATGTAACGGACAACAGATGCCGGGGTGAAGAATTCACCGCCGCCCTGCCCTTCGGCCAGTGCAAATTCGCCCAGGAAGTATTCATAAATCTCACCGAAGATGTCCAGTTCCACATCAGCAGGGATATCCTTAAAGTTCTTCAGAAGCTTTGCCAATACGAGCGGATCTTCTTCGCTGTTAACGCTGTAATAAATGTCCTTCGGAAGAGTATCTTCCAATTCAGCGGTGTATTTCTCAACCGCTTCCATAGCTTTCTTCACCTTCTTGGCAAGATCTTCACTTTCAGGCAAATTCAGCAGCCAATCATATCGAGCTTCTTCAGGCAGATAGAAACCGCATTTTTCGATAGCGATTTCATGGATAGGGCGTTCCATACGAGTACCTTTGGTAGAATTAAACTCTGCCTTGATCTCCGGCTCGAACTTGCTATATTTTACATCTGCAAATCGCAGGAAAATCAAGCCGAGAATAGGCTCGGCGTATTCCGTGGACTTCAAGCCAGAATTAGCACGTAGCTGATCGGCGGTTGTCCACAATGTATCCTTTAAGTTTTTCAACTGTTTATTGGTCATTTGTATTCTCCTCCGGCACATATTGCATTAAGTCACCGTAATCGCAGTTCAACACGTCACAAATCCTGCCAAGGATTGCAAGATTGACCGGTTCATCTCTGCGAAGCTTTGTCATTGTATTGGGAGCAATATCTGCCGATTTTCGTAAATCTGCTTTACTCATTTTCTTATCGACAAGCAGTTTCCACATTCGGTTATATGAAATAGCCATGCGTCTACCTCCTGTTTCCGCTTTTACGCTTACTGTGTATAATAATAGCAAAACTTGCCGTAATTTTCAAGATACATTCGCAACTATATGCGATGACGGCTTAATTTCTGTGATTGTACATAAATGGTCATTTTCTTTCAATTCCATTCCGGAACGGATAGGAAAGGATCAGTATCACTATAATCAGTATTATTAATATCAGTATTACTACATTGTGATTTTCACTGTTCTTGAATTGTGAAAATCACAATTATGGAATTGTCAAAAACACAATTCAGGAACTGTGAATCCACAGAAAAAGGCTGACCATGCAGGCCGGCCTTCGTTGAAGAAAATGAGTTTAATTATAAATCCGTTCTGGTATTACCACTTCTACTTGCTGCGTATTGGGTAGGATGGAGGAAGGAAGAAGCTGCATCTTACTCTCGAATTCTTCAGAGAACTGATGCTGACATTGTTCTGGTTCCGGTAAACTCTCAATCAGAGCAAGTGCCAGTTCTTCTGCCGCCTGTTTAAGTAATTCTTCGGATAACATATCAAAACCTCCCTCATATTCGTTTAACTATAATAACGATTGAAAACACCGATTTTGGACAGTCTGAAATAATTATTTTGAAAGATGTAAAATACCACCCGAAGGATTTCTCCCACGGGTGGCACCAAATAGTTTATTGTTTTTATTCTTCCATGACTTCTAACATCATCCTGGCTCCCAGCTTAAAGCTATTCTGGAATATCAGGCACTCCGTAGTGATTTGATGTTCTCGAACACAATCCGTGTATTTCTCAAACAAGGCTTTCTGCTCGTCAGTCATAACAGCTCGAAGT